>SAMEA104315426__coassemble_518_pt1 | contig 21057 bp, 18 predicted proteins | sample SAMEA104315426__metabat2_high_PE_039 | metagenome-assembled genome bin SAMEA104315426 (sample SAMEA104315426) | gut metagenome | biome: Monkey gut; feature: monkey-associated habitat; material: faeces | place: China | collected 2013 | reverse complement strand
GCAAAAATAAGAAGAGGCAAGGTTCCAAAAACAATTACCGCAAGTTGCCAGCGAATTGAAACCATTACAAAAAATGCGCCAAAAAGCGTTAAAAGCGAAATAAGTAAATCTTCCGGTCCGTGATGCGCCAGTTCAGAAATTTCAAAAAGATCGGTTGTAGTGCGGCTCATAAGCTGACCAGTACGATTTTTGTCAAAAAAAGAAAATGACTGTTTTTCGATATGTTCAAAAATGTCGCGACGCATATCTTTTTCGACGGCAACACCAAAAACATGTCCAAAAAACGTAATAAACCATTGCGCAACAGTCCGCAAAACGCACATAAAAAAACAGAGCGCGATTATCGAAAAAAAAGTAAAAATTACAGTCCGCTGAACTGAATTTTCGGCAGAATTTAAATATTGCGGCAAAACTTTATTCAATGTGAATCTTGAAATTACCGGAAAAACAACATCAACAGCGGCAACAAAAACTGCACAGAACAAATCCGCAAAAAAGAGCCATTTGTGTGGCTTAAAATACGAAAAAAACAGTTTGTATTCGCTTTTTTTTACATCTCTAAAACTTAACGGCAAGACAGCAGATTTTCTATTTTTAGCCATTTTAGTTTTCTTCAACCCATTTTTTTATGCCGTTTACAACATCAACATCAATCTGATGTTCAACACGGCAAGCATTTTCTTCGCACTGCTCTTCCGAAAGCCCCGTAATTTTCTGCAAAAAAACCGTCAAAAGTTTGTGGCGTCCGTAAACATCTTCCGCCTTAAGCTGACCTTTTTCGGTCAATTTAATCGTATTGCCGAGCGTAAATTCTATATAGCCGTCTTTTTCCAAAAGTCCCATTGCCCGGCTTACGCTTGGACGAGAAACAGCAAGTTTATTAGCAACATCAACAGAGCGGACAAAACCATTTTCAAGCTGCAAGCGCAAAATTGCCTCAAGATAATCTTCTCCAGATTCGTACATCGCACTTCCCCCTGCGTCAATTTTCTTCAATATATTCAGACCATTTTAACAAAAAAAACATTTCCGTGCCATAATAAAAGGCTATTATAAACAACAGCGGCAAAAACCATTTTTAAGCGCAAAAATTCCATTCATTATAAAATCATTCTCAAATCCGTGTGACATTCTGCAAAAATTAAAATAGAATAACCTTATTGAATTTGATTTCGGGCTTATTTTTGTCCGTAAATCCGCGGCATTTAATACGATATTCAAGCATTAAAAAACTGGAGATTTCTCTTTTATGGAAAATTCTTTTTCAATCCGGCCGGTTACGCCAAATGATATGGCTACTTTAAAATCACTTATTCTTGGGCTTGCTGAACACGAACGCCGGCCGCAAGATGTGACAGGAACCGAAGACGAAATGCGCCACTGGCTTTTTGACCGTAAAATCGCCACCGCGCTTTTTGCAGAGCTCGACGGTCAGCCAATCGGCTATGCGATTTATTATCCGGTTTACGGTTCTTATTCTGCCCGTGGACGTGTTTATATTGAAGACATTTATTTTAAGCCGGAAGTCCGCGGAAAAGGCTACGGAACAAAACTTTTGGCCCATATTTGCAAAAAAGTTCTCGAAGAAGGCTATATTGGACTAGAATGGAGCGCTCTCGATTTTAACACAGGTTCAATCGACTATTATTTAAAGCTCGGTGCAGAAAAAGAAAAAGACCGTACATATTTTGATTTTTCAAAAGAATGCATGGAAAAACTTATAGCCCGAGTTTCAAAATAATTTTTTCTGGCATTTTCTACTGTTTTATGACCGGCAGCTCGATTACAAAACATGCGCCGTTTTTCTTGTCCAAGCGGTCGGTTACATACAGTTTGCCATCGTGAGCCTTTATGATATGGGCTGCAATTGAAAGTCCAAGACCTGTTCCACCCATATCCCGGCTGCGACCTTTGTCAATTCTGTAAAAGCGTTCAAAAATCCGCTCTCTAAATTCATTTGGAATTCCCTGACCGTTGTCTTCCACCGAAATTTGAACAAGATTTCGCTCCGCAAAAAGTTTTATTTTACAGTCGACTTCGGTATTTTCCGGACAGTATTTTATTGCGTTGTCGATTAAATTTCCCAGCGCTTCGTCAAAAAGTCCTTCGTTGAGCATACAGCAGACTTTGTCGTTTTTTCCAACATCAACCGAGCACAAAAGTTTTATTTTTTTTAGTTCCGCCTTGCTCATAAAACGTTCGCAAACCTGTTTTGTGGCAGCAACAACATCGTGCTTCATGGTTTCTGGTTTTTTGTTGTCTTTTTCGAGCCTTGAAAGTGTAAGCAAATCTTCAATAATCGCCATCAGCCTTACGCTTTGAGCGTTTATGATTTGCAAAAAATGAATTGCCGTAGGCCTGTCATCGATTGCGCCGTCAAGCAAGGTTTCTGTAAAACCCGTAATCGAAGTAACAGGAGTTTTTAATTCGTGCGAGACGTTTGAAACAAAGTCCTTGCGAACCTGTTCAAGACGCTGCATTTCTGTCGCCATAATTTCCATCCGGTTGCCAAGTTTTCTAAGCTCGGAAGGAGAACGGACAGTGCTTTTTGCATCAAAATTTCCTTTTTTATATTCTCCTGAAAGAATTTCAAGTTTTTTAATTTGATGAACGATATATGCAGAAACAATAAACGTAAGAAGCAGAATTATGACAAAAACCGTGCACATAGTTTCGATTATCTGTTCTTTTGAACTCGTTGAAAAATAAACTGCCATCGAAAGCGGAACCGAAAGCCTTAATGCGTAAATTCCGTTTTTTGTCTGAATCGGCAAGGCATAGTACATTACGTTGTCGTTTGAAACCGTACTTTTGCGAATCGCCTTTCCTTCTTTTCCAGAAAGCGCCGCTAAAATTTCTTCGCGTTCTTTGTGATTTTCGAGCGCAGAAATTTCATCAGCTTCAGAATCTCCAATTACTTTTCCATCTGAAGCAACAAGCGTTATGCGAAAATCTTTTTCCAAAGAATTTGAAGAGTACAATCCAGTAGAATCCGTAAAATTGAATTTCTTCAAAAATCCGTCAATATTTTTTTCTTCGTTTTTTTCGTCTAAATGCTCAGACACAATCTGAACAAGAGAATTTCCAAAAACACTCAGATTTTCTTCAGTTTGATTTTCTGCAACAGTCCGAACCGACAAAATATTCTGTTTTAAGAGATAAAAAAATCCACAGGTCAAAATAAGTCCGTTCAGAACAAAAAGCAAAACTGTAATCGAAACCGTTTTTTTCTTAATCATTTATTCAGATACCTCTTCTCCGTACATTCTATAACCAACACCGCGAATAGTTTCAATCATTTCTTTGCAACCAGCGTCAGAAAGCTTGTGCCGGATACTCAAAATTTGAACGTCGATTGCCCGTTCTGTAACAGGATAATCCGAACCTTTGATTGCATTTATAATCTGCTGACGAGAAAAAACCTGTCCTGCATGGCGCACAAGATGTTCAAGGATTGCAAATTCGGTCGCAGTAAATTCAACCTTTTTGCCTTCAACCAAAATTTCGTGGCGCGGAATATCGACAGAGACAGGACCGGCAGTCAAAACGTCCCCGGAAACAGCAGGAGAATTTTGATTTTGAGCACGACGCAACACAGATTGAATTCTAGCAAGCAAAACTTTTGTAGAAAATGGCTTTGTAATATAGTCGTCCGCACCAAGTTCAAGTCCAGTAACAATGTCGCTTTCTTCGGTTTTTGCAGTAACCATGATGATTGGAATTGAGCGAGTAGAATCATCGCCTTTTAAAATCCGGCAGACGTCAAGACCGCTCATGTCAGGCAACATAAGGTCAAGAAGAATTAGCCCTGGTTTTTCCAACCGCGCAAACTGAACCGTCTGAAGCGCATTTTCCGCACAAACCGTTTCAAACCCGCTTTTTTCAACATTGTATTTTATAAGTTCACGAATCGGCTCTTCGTCGTCAGTAATTAAAATTTTCATACCAATTCTCCCACATTTTGATTTTGTCGCTTTTTGACCGCAAATTGCCCGGTCTAACAGCAAATTTTCCGCCTAAACCGCAAAATGTCCGGTCTGACAGCAAATCGCCGCCTAAACCGCAAATTGCCAGGTCTGACCGCTCAGTTTCCGCAATTCACAAATTACGCAGTTTTTCCGTCGTTCAGCATTGTTTTTACCGAATGCGCAATGTTTACGGTGTGATCGCCGATTCTTTCAAAATATTTTGCAATCATCAGCACTTCCAGAGTCTGTTCCGCAGTTTTTCTGTCAGTTTTTTCGCCGCTTCCCATCATATCGACAAGGATATTTTTTTCTTTTAAGAAAAGTTCATCAACCTCATCATCCATTTTTTCAACAGTTGCCGCAAGTTCTGTATCCCGCCTTACAAACGACGAAACCGCAGTGTTCAGCATTTTTATTGTAATATCTGCCATTTGCGTAATCAACTTATTGTATTCATTTTTTGTAAAGTCTATGTGATTTGAAATTTCCGCAATGTCGCTTCCCTGGTCGCCAATTCGTTCCATATCAATTATCATACGCAGAGCCGCACTTATAACACGCAAATCTCCTGCAACCGGTTGCTGCTGCTGTAAAAGCCTCATGCACATTGCCTGAATTTCGCGTTTTTTTACGTCGGTATTTTTTTCACATTCCATTGCACGTTCAATCATTTCTTTTTGACCAGTCACAAGCGCCTGCATTGCGTAAGTCAAACAATCTTCACACTCTGAGCCAAGAAAAACTAGCGCATCGTTAAGTTCCTTGAGCTGATTATCAAATTTACTTCTCATGATTTCCTCCCATAAAAAGTCGTTTTTTGAATAACTTGAATAAATCAACCGAAACGGCCGGTAATATATTCTTCCGTTTTTTTGTTTTTTGGAGTAGAAAAAATCTGTTCGGTCTCGCCGTATTCCACAACCTTTACAAGCAGAAAAAATGCCGTTCTGTCGCTGATTCTCGCCGCCTGCTGCATGTTGTGAGTTACAATTACAATCGTCAGGTCATTTCTAAGCTGGTCGCAAAGCTCTTCAATTTTTCCTGTCGAAATCGGGTCAAGCGCAGAAGTCGGTTCGTCCATAAGCAAAACTTCCGGATTTACGGCAAGAGCGCGCGCAATACAAAGTCTTTGCTGCTGACCTCCGCTCATTCCCAGCGCACTTTTATTAAGCCGGTCTTTAACTTCGTCCCAAATTGCCGCTTCGCGCAAAGATTTTTCAACAATTTCGTCCAAGTCCGCTTTTTTTGTAATTCCATGAGTTTTCGGACCATAAGCAATATTGTTGTAAATGCTCATTGGAAAAGGATTCGGCTTTTGAAAAACCATTCCAACGCGTTTTCTCAGCAAATTTAAATCGCAACCGTCATAAATGCTAGTTCCGTCAAGCAAAACATCTCCAGAAATTTTGCAATTTTCGACCAAATCGTTCATCCTGTTCAAAGATTTTAGCAAAGTCGACTTACCACAACCGCTCGGTCCAATAAAAGCCGTAATCTTATTTTCAGGAATATCCATATCAATCGAATGCAGGGCCTGAAAATTTCCATAAAACAAATCAAAATTGCGTATTGAAATCTTCGCTTTCGGAAAATTATTGTTTTCTCCCATATTGCATCTGCTCCTCTAATTTTTATTTTTTAGGCGGCTTTTTGTCGGTTTTGACCGCCAAAAACCAGGCTATCCGTGGTTCCGTGCTAACCGCACTTCATTGCTCCGCAACGGCTTCGCCGCCACTCCTATCCTTGCCGTAGGCAAGGTCATGTGCTTTTAGCACATAAGTTAATAAACGGGTTTTGCCCAAGCAAAAGCCGCAGCATATCATAAATATGCAGCTATCCTTGCCGCAAATACGCAGCTATCCTTGCCGCTTTGTCATTGTTTTTTCTATTTTTCCAGAAATAACGTTCAGCACAACTACAAACAGAACGAGCACAACCGCAGTCGCATACGCCTGCTCAGTCCGCAAACCTTCGCACCACAGCGAATACAAATGCACCGCAAGAGTCCGGCCACTTCCCATCAAGTTGTTAGGAATATGGGCTACAGTTCCTGCCGTATACAAAAGCGCCGCAGTTTCTCCAATTATTCTTCCTACGCTCAAAACAATTCCATTAACAATCCCAGGAATTGCAACCGGCAGGACAGTCTTAAATACAGTGCGCAGTTTTCCAGCACCAAGACCAAAACTTGCTTCTCTGTACGTCATTGGAACAGAAAGCAAGGCTTCTTCAGAAGTTCTCATTATTACCGGCAAAATCATAATTGCCAAAGTGCAGCAGCCTGCCAAAAGCGAAAACTGCCATTTTAACGCGGTTACAAAAAGCAAAAGTCCAAACAAACCATAAACAATCGACGGAATGCCTGTAAGGGTTTCCGCCGTAATTCTAATCACACGGACAAAACGGTTTCCGGATTTTGCATATTCTGCCAGATAAATCGCCGCTCCAACACCAACAGGAACCGCCATAACAAGCGAGACAACCAGCACAATCGCCGTATTTACCAATGCCGGAAAGAGAGAGGCATTTTCGCTCGTGTAATGCAAAGAAAAAAGCGACGGATTTATATACATCGCGCCTTTTGCAAAAATATAAATCACAAGACCTGCAATAATTGCAAAAGTAACAAATGCGCAAGTTCTTAAAATAAACCGAAAAATTGCAGATTGTTTTGTCTGATTCATATCAATTCCTCCAAAAACTGCTATTTTTACGCCTTTTTCTTTGTCATCATAAATACAAAATTGATAATCAAAATAAAAAAGAATAAAACAACCGAAGTTGCAATCAATGCCTCACGGTGAAGTCCGGCGGCATATCCCATTTCAAGAACAATATTTGCCGTTAAAGTGCGGATTCCTTTTGCAAGTCCGCGGGGCATGACCGCCTGATTTCCGGCAACCATAATTACAGCCATAGTTTCGCCGACGGCACGGCCAACTCCAAGAATAATTCCTGCAATAATTCCAGATTTTGCCGCAGGAAGCTCAGCAAAAAATACGCTTCGCTCCTTACATGCGCCCAAAGCAAGAGAGCCTTCGTAATAAAGTTCAGGAACAGCCCTCAAAGAAGTTTCGCTAACGCTTATAATCGTCGGAAGAATCATTATTGCAAGCACAATCGAAGCCGCAAGAATACTAGTTCCGCTTCCTCCAAAAACCGAACGGATAATCGGCACAATAGCCGTCAAACCAAAAAATCCGTATACGACAGAAGGAATTCCAGCCAAAAGATTTACACCGTGCTTCATAACGGGATAAAACTTTGCAGGACAAAAACGGGCCATATAAATCGCCGTCATAATTCCAAATGGAACACCAAGAATAATTGCACCGACTGTCACAACAAGGCTTCCAACAATCATTGGAAAAATTCCGTACAAATCAATCTCTGGTTTCCATTTCATTTCAAGCAAAAAGTTTCCAAAACCAATTTTCTGCATTGCCGGCACGCCGTTTGCAAACATAAAAAAACAGATCAATGCAACCGCCGCAACACTCACACTTGCCGCAAGCAAAAAAATCAATTTCATTGTCGATTCTAATTTTGTTTTCAAAATATTTCCTTCAACAATTCAAAAACTAAAAAACTGAACTGTCCTCAAAAATCACGCATGCTCCGTTTTTAAGCATTCACATCACTTTTTGACAGTCCGCCTTTTTTACCAGCCAAAAACTACTTTACTTCGCTCCACTTTGTAATTTCGCCTACAAAGATTTTGCGAACCTGCTCTTTAGTAAGACCGTTTGCAGAGTTTTTCTTATTTACCACAACTGCAATACCGTCGATTGCGATTTTGTCAGCATTTACGCCAGTTTCGCTTGCTTTAAGCTCACGGCTTGCCATACCAATGTCGCAAACACCCTGAATTGCGCTGTTTACACCAGTTGTAGAATCACTCTGAGAAACTTCAACAACGATTCCAGGGTTTACTTCTTTAAATGCTTCAGCAAGTTTTTCCATAACAGGGAAAACCGAAGAAGAACCGGCAACTGTAACTTTTCCAGATTTTACATTTGCAAGATATGGCTGATTTTTAGTAACAGCAATGTAGCCTTTCTTTTCTACAATTGCCTGGCCATCAGCAGAAAGAATGAATCTCTTAAATTCGCTCGCAGCAGGAGAAAGACCGTCTTTTGTTACAATGTTAAAAGGACGGCTAACTTTGTATGAACCGTTTTTGATATTTGCAACAGAAGCAACTGCACCGTCAATTTCCAAAGCCTTTACAGTGCTGTTCAAAGAACCGAGGGAAATATATCCGATTGAAGAAGGATTTCCAGAAACAGAAGTGATTACAACCTCTGTACTGTTTGTAATATCAGCAGAATCAACTGTCATATCAACTTTTTTGCCCTGGGCATTTTTAGCTTCAACACCAAAAAGTTCAACAAAAGCTCCGCGAGTTCCAGAACCAGCCTCGCGAGAAATTACAGTAATAGAATCCTTAATTTTTCCATCTTTCTTTCCCCATGGCCAAGCCCACAAATCCGAACCAAAAAGAGCCAAACCAGCAACTGCCAAAACTGCAACCTTATTAATTTTCATAGTAAAAACCTCCTGTATGAAAATTTAATTTACAATAAGCAATTTAAGTCTGTGCTGTAAAAATTGTGCTATAAAATTGTTAAAATTCGGTTAAATTTTTTGGAGCGCATTTTTCTCTCAATCCGGCCAACCGCCACTTGCTCACGCGCGGTGCTTCGCACAGCCTGCGGCTTGGCTAATGTCCGGGCTACAAAATCGCATCAAATGTCAAGTGCATCCGTATTTTTTTAGATTTTTTTTAGGATATTGTTTTTCAGTGTTTTATCTATTATATTTAAAGTCAGAACTGCAGATGTAATATAACGGTAGTACACGACCTTCCCAAGGTTGGCGCGCGGGTTCGACTCCCGTCATCTGCTCATTTTGGAGAAAGAGTTCGTGACCCCTTATTTTTCGACAATCACCTGCATAAATATTTTTTCCCTTGTAATTCTTTTTGTTTTGGTTTCCGGGAATTCTATAATCAGCACTCATCAAAAAAATAAATTTCAGACAACAGGCGTAATCGTTTTTTTAATCTGCATCATGGAAGTGCTCACAATGATTTTTGACAACACTCCGCCAAAATTCAAATTTTTCCATATTGCTTCAAATTATATCGGTTTTAGCCTTACGCCGGCCGTCTACGTTTCTTTGAGCAAAGCTCTTTTTCCGCACATTGGCGAAAAGCGTTTTAAAATAAACCCAATGGCTTTTTTGTGCGTAATTTATTCGCTCTGGCTCCTTGTTTCGCTGATTGCAACTCCAAAATACAGCGTTTTTTACGTTGATAAAGAAAATCATTATTCAAGGGCAAAAGGCTTTTTTATTTACGTGGCTTTTTACATGCTCAGCCTTTTTTATTTTTTGCTTACAAACATCCGGCTTTCTGTTCGTTTCTGGAAAAATAACGGAATCGTACTTCTTCTTAATTTTTTGCTTGTTTTTTTTGGAACCGCAGTTCAAATTCTTTATCCCGAAATTCAAATCACCTGGCTTACAATAATCTTTTCCATTCTTATTTATTACATCTATCACACAACCCTTTACCAGCAGCTCGACGTTCAAACCTGTCTTTTAAATTACGGAAGCTTTCAAAAATGGCTCTGCCGTCAAAAAAAAGAGCACTGCATTGTTGTTGCAGAAATCGACAATTTTGCAAAACTCAAACTAAATTATTCACGCAAAGAAATCGACCGGATTATTGTGACTGTTTCAAAAATTTTCAATAAATTTTTCAAAAAATACGGTCAGTGCTACAGAATCGGAAGCGAGGAATTTTTGGTAACAATAAGCGACATGGCTCTCAATTTTGACGAACTCAACCGCAAATTTTTTATCGAATTTATAAAAGAAAGTTTCGATTTTAAGGAAATGCCTCTTGTTACTCTCGGTTACGCAAAAATCTCGGCAAATTCCGATTTAGACAAAATTTTATCGCTGACAGACCTTAAAAAACGCGAATTTATAAAAAAACGCCCGGAATATTTGAGTTAAAAGCCAGTTTTTCTTTATTCCGGCACAAAAATATAACCGCATTTGCTCACAGAAACTATGTGTCGCGGATTTTTTTTATCGTCTTCGATAAGATTGCGCAATGTGCGGATATTTACGTAAATGTTGCTTTCGAGAGTTTTTTCGTCCGGAATCGGCTCATTCCAAACATTTTGATAAATCGCCTCGAACGGCAGGATTTTATTTGAATTTCGGATAAAATAAAGCATCATATCAAACTGCTTTTTGCGCATTGGAATTTTCTTTCCGTTTTTGCAAACTGTAAGCGAATCCAGATCAAGTTCAAAAATTCCATTGGTATAAAGCGTTTCGACTGTATTTTTATTAAAACCAATTAACGAGGATTTTTCGAGCATTCTTTTTATCCGCAAAATCAATTCTTCAATATAAAAAGGCTTTGTAATATAATCGTCGCAACCTTCCCTAAAACCTTCAACCTTGCTTTTGTCGGTATTTATCGAAGAAACAATCATAACCGGAAGGATTTTGTCCTGGAGCCGGATTGAATGTAAAACCCTCATTCCGCCAATGTCGTCGCCAAGATTTAAATCCAGGATTACAAGGCTTATAAAATTTTTTGAAAGTTTTCTGTAGGCGTCTTTTGCGTTAAAACACTGAATTACTTCAAATCCCTGCTCAATAAGATTTTTGGCAATAAAATTATTCAGCGACTCAGAATCTTCAACGACCATTATAATTTCTTTTTCGTCCATTTAACCAAGCCTCTTAAAAATCACAGTAAAAATACTGCCGCTCACAGCTTCGGAATTCTCCGCGTATTCAAGTTCAAGTCCATTCAATTTGCAGATTTCGTTTACGACATAAAGTCCAAGTCCGACAGAATGTTCATTTTTTCCGTGTTTTGAACCAATTCCTGCAAAACGATTAAATAGAACAGGTCTTTTTTCTTCAGAAATTCCAACTCCATCATCAATTACGCGCAAAAAAATATTTTCTTCGCTTGCATCAATTCTAACTTTTATATTTCCTTCTGGCAAAGTATATTTTATCGCATTGTCTACGAGATTTACATAAATTCCTTTTAAGCTGTTTTCGTCACAAAAAATGCGCGGATTTTGAAAGTTACATTCAAATGCAAAAGTTTGATTTTTTCGCTTAGCTTTTTGAATCAAAAATTTGTTTTCTTCTAAAAGAAATTCTTCAAGATTTATAATTTTTGGATTTACAAGATACCGTCCATCTGAAATTCTGTAAGAATTCAAGACATTCTGAATAATAATGTTTATCTGACTGGTGCAATCGCAAATGCTTTGAATTTCTGACAGGAGTTTTTCGTTTTTTGCCGTTTTCTGCAATTTTTGAATTTCATTCAATAAAACCGTCAGCGGCGTATTTACGTTGTGCGTTACAAAATACAAAAAAGTGCTTTTTTCTTTTTCGCTTTTTAAGAGCTCCTGTTTTTCGAGCCAAAGATTTCTGTAATTTTCGAGAATCCGAATCCGTCCAAGAAGAGCAGAAATATCAAACGGCCGCACAAGAAAATCGTTTATCTGACCTTCAAAATTTTTTTCCATAAGATAAGAATTGTATTTGTTTACAAGCATCAAAATTGGAAATTCAAGAACCGCATATTTTTTCCGAATCGCCTTGCAAAGATAAAAAGCCTCGTCATTTTCCGATTCCGGTGAAATTATCAGCATTTGAATAAGGTCGTCTTCGATTGCAAAAAGCGCTTTTTGAGAACGCTCCAGAATTCTCACAAAAAAACCATAGGACTGCAAAACAAGCCTCAAAGTCAGGTTATAAGAATTTACATCTCCGTAAATTCCAATCGAAATTCCATGCTCGACATCTTTTTTTACAGGAACATTTTGCACAAGCTGAAGCAAAATATCTTTTTCCGGAATTTTTTGATCATCGCTATAAGTTTTTTGACCAATTATGTCTTTTATAAGATGAATATTTTTTGTAATAAGCCTAGCAGCAGAAATTTGAGAATTTTCATCAAGCGGTTCAGAAAGGATTCCAGCCATTGCCTGAATTGACTGCAAAGGATTTCCAATTTCGGTCAAAACCGTTTCGTAAGATTCGTTTTTTTCTTTTTCAGTTTTTTTAACTGCCGATTTTTCGCCTTCGAGGGTGTCAGAAAAAAAATCCTGCAAAGAATCAGTTTTGTTTTCTTTTTCTTCAAAAATTGAATTGAGCATAAAACCCAAAACTGTAATCAAAATTTCTATGCAAACTACGCTGTAAAAGACAATTTCAAAATATTCGCTTTCAAATTCATGCCAAAAAAAAAGAAAAATAAGAAGAATTACAGAAAATACGCTGATTAGTATCGAAAGATTTTTTTTCATTCGCTTCCCTCCGTAAAATATACATTTATTTTTCAAAAAATACCATTAAGCCTTAAAAAAACAGATTGAACGAAATATTCCACTCGTGCCAGTTTTTTTTGTAATTGCGCAAAAAAGAATAACCGCCCTTCAAAGCCGCATTTTTGGAAACTGACAGACAGGATTCGATTCCAAATTTTGAACGCAAATATTCGGTATCAAAAACATTCAGCATAAAATCCGCATAAATTTTGGTTCTAAAAATATCAATTCCGGCAATAAAACCTGTTTCGCCGCCGGCAAAAAGTTCCGTTCCATAACTGTACGATGGAGAAAAATAACAGTCGATTCCAGCCAAAGCATAAAGCTGCAGCTTAGAAACTGGACGAATGCTAAAACCGTACAAAGTTTTTAAGCGCCAGGCAAAATTTTCAGAACCGTCTTTGTCGAGATTTTTTTCAAGTCCGGTCAAAAGCTGCGAAGCACCGTTAAAGAAAAACAAATCGCTTGCCGGAAGCGAAATTATCGAAAGCAAATCCGCTTTTTGAAGATAAAATTCGTTTTTAGAAAAATTATATCTCAAATCGACCATTGCAAACGCAAGTTCCGAGTTTTCAGAATAACCTGCCGAACGCTCAAGCTGCTCGTGCGCGGTCAGACGGAAATTTGTCCCGATAAATCCACCTTTTTTGTCGTAACCGCCGGCAAAAGCAATTTTTTTAGAACCGTGCGCTTCTTCCGGATGTGTAGGAACCGAAAATTCCGGCGGATTGAGTTTTCCAAGTTTGCGTCTGGCAGACAAAACAGAAAGATAGCGTGGCCTGTATTCATCCGAAGAAATTTTATTTGAATGCAAAAGAACGTTCAGATAATCTGCGCAAAGTTCCCAGAGCGCAGCCTGTTTTTCCGGCGAAATATCCTCAAAAGGAAAATCTTCCACAGTTGTCTTGCCAAGGCAAAGTTTTTTTGCAAATTTTTGTTCTTTTTTTGTTAAAAGTGTCTTTTCATTTTCGATTTTTGAATAAATCGACGGTCTGTATTCAACTTTATCCGTAAGACCAGATTCGTAAACCAATTTTACAGTTTCGACAGGTTCTACAACGCCACCAATCAATTCGGTCACTTTTGTCGAAGGACGGGCCGCTTCAATCAAAAAAAGCAGATTATAAGAGCAGTTTTCGCCAGTAAAATAATATCTTGAATAAATTCCTGCCAAGTCAAAAACGTGGCGAAGCATCCTGTCTTTTTCGTCATCTGTCAGATTGAGCCGGTATTCCCACATATCGCGCATATCCATATCAGAATACTGCTTGATTTTTTCGTAATATGCTTCAAAACCATAATATCCGTGAAAACCACCGACAAGTCCCAAAATTGCAAAAAGCGGACCGCCAGTCATATTCGTTACGGCGCCATAATTTATTGAATTTGCAGTAAGGCGGGGACGGCCTTTTGTTTCGACTAAAAGAAAAGTATGTCCAAAAACCGAAGCAGGCCTTTTTAAGTATCCTGCCGGAAAAACCAGATAAATATCGCCCGGATTTAATTTTGTCAAAAGCGCCTGGTAAGCGGCATCTCCGTCATAAGGGAAATCGCTGTTTTTAAGACCAAGTTTTTCGCAAATCCATCTGTAACGTCCAGGAAAACGTTCAATTGCGTGTTTTTTGATTTTTGTATTTTTTTCTGAGCCGTCAGATTCTTTTTGACTTTCAGAATTTGTTTCTTCTTTAGTTTCTTCAGGAATTTCAATTTTTTCTTCAAAAAAAGCGCGGACTGTCGCCATAAGTTCAGCGCGCGGATTAGTTTTTCCATTTTTTGCGCAAAAAAATTCTGGATCATCAACAAGACTTTTATAATGTCCAAAAAATGTAGGCTTATAATGAACCAAAGTGCGCCAATAAGGTTCTTCCCAAAGTTTTAAGTCTTGCGCCTTTTGAATTACTTCTTCAACATCAATCGATTTTTTTTGTCCGATTAGATTCTCTACAGAAAAACTCCCTTCAATGCCAGTTCTCTGTCCGAAATTTTTAAAAAAACTTTCTCCAATGCCATTCTCTATCTTAACTTCTGAAAATGCAGGAAAAATAAAAAAAAGAGAAAAAACGACTATAAACAAATAAGGTACGGTCCTAAAACCGTACCTTACCTTGCTGATTGAAAAAATCAACTTAGCTTACAAAAGAATAAATTTTGCTTGTAACTTCTTCAGCAGAAACGTCTGCAGAAGTGAAGATTTCTTCAAAATTGTTCTGGAGAGTTGATTTGAAAGCAACTGGGTCAGAAACGTTGAGCATAGTTGAAAGAGTGTCGATGTATTCGCCGTTACCCTTAGCAATGTCTGCTGCAAGAGCGTCCATGTTGTCTGCTACGAACTGATTTGTTTCTGTCATTCCAACAAGACCCTGATCATATCCAGAAGTTCCGAATGTGATAGCAAACCACTGGTTCCAGTAAATTCCGTTGAGCCATGAAGCGAGAAGATCCCAACCTGGACCAGTTTTATCTCCAACGAGAACATAACCAAGACCAGGACCAACGTTTGTTGCAAAAGCCGATGAAGAAAGAGCCAACATTCCAGCAGCAACCAAAACAGCAATCTTTTTTCTTAACATAAAAAAAACCTCCTATGTTTTTTTCTACCTAAAAAAAACTCTCTCCGAATTTTTTGTTTTTGTGTTTAACAACTGAATAAATGTTATTAGAAAAAACTAAAAAAAATCTAAAACAAATAAAAAAAGGCGGTTTTTATTAACAAAAACCGCCCTGTCAAAGAATTATCATAAAACAGCAGGAACTAAAAAAGTCTAGCAACCGCTATTTTTAAGATTTTATCTCTGAATACGACCAGATCCGTCACCGCCTGCGAGTTTGTTAACTTCGTCTTCAGAAACCATGTTGTAGTCTCCGATGATTGAGTGTTTAAGACAAGAAGCTGCAACTGCCCAGTTGATAGAATCCTGAGTGTTCATTCCTTTGAGCTGTGAGTGGATAAGACCGCCACCGAATGAGTCACCGCCACCAACACGGTCAACGATGTTCATGTCGTACTGCTTAGAGAAAGCGTAGTCTTTGTCATCAACATAGAGAAGAGCCTGCCACAAGTTGCGGTTAGCGTTGATAGAAGTGCGGAGAGTGATTGCAACTTTTTTGAAGTTGAATTTTTCTTTGAGCTGACGAGCAACTGAGAGGTAACCTTCGTTGTTCAATTCGCCCTTAGTTGTATCTGTACCTTCAGATTTGATTCCGAATACATCGTTTGCATCGTCTTCGTTAGAAATACAAACATCAACGTATTTACAGATTTCTGTCATAGCAGCACGAGCTTCGTCTTTTGTCCAAAGCTTGCCACGGTAGTTAAGGTCACAAGAAGTTGTGATTCCTTTTTCGTGAGCTACTTTGCAGCCTTCGATACAAGCCTTAACCATGTTTGGTCCGAGAGCTGGAGTAATACCTGTAATATGGAACCATGAAGCGCCTTCGAGGATTTTGTTCCAGTCGAATTCTTCTGGTTTAGCAAGCTGAATTGAAGAGCCTGCACGGTCGTAAACACATTTTGAACCGCGCTGAGAAGCACCTTTTTCGTTGTAGTAGATACCAACACGTGGACCACCGCGAACGATATATTCTGTGTGAACTCCGTATTTGCGAAGTGAGTTTACAGCAGCCTGTCCAATTTCGTGTGTAGGAAGTTTTGTTACAAAGTAAGCGTCATCACCGTAGTTTGCCAAAGAAACTGCTACGTTAGCTTCTCCACCGCCGAAAGTTGTTGTCATTGAGTCAACCTGAACGAAACGATAATAGTCAGCAGGCTGGATGCGAAGCATCAATTCACCAAAAGTTACTACTTTTGCCATCTGTGTGTCTCCTAAAAAATATTTTTACGGATTAAAACCGCTAATTTTAGATATAAAATATATCAAATATAATCAAAACTATCAATTGGAAGAAATACAGGAAAATTTGCATTTTAAACAAAGCGCTTAAATGCAATATTATTTGTTTTTGCTGACACTTTTTTCAAAATCTGCTAAATTCTCTCTGCAAAATACAGGGGAACTGTGTGCAATTCACAGGCTCGACGCGGAACGGTAAGACTGGCATTTAATATAGTTATTTTTAACTGTATTTGCCTTTTAAGTCCGAATACCTGTTTTTTACCGTCTTTTTTTAAGGCGATTTTACAAATCCGACTCTACGCAACACTCTGGAGTCAAGGAGAATTTTTTATGAAAAGCACACGCTTTGTTTTTGGCCGTGCACTTGCCGTTTTGTGCGCACTTCTTTTTGTTTCTTTTGGTTTTATGTCTTGTCAGCAGGAAGACGAAACTGAATATGTAAACTATTCACTGACTGGAACTTGGGTAAATTCTTACTCAGGAGGAACGTCTGTATACAAGATTACATCCAGCACATTCGATAATAGCGGTACATCTAGTTATAATGGCACAACAAGCACTTACGACTCATACGCAGGAAATAATCTCGTAGTATCTTACACAAATGACGAAGCAACTTCAGGCTATATCTATATAAAATACACTCGTGCAATGAATCCTGACTATTCTTATTCTGAGACCGCTCCAGATGTCGGCAAATGGTACGCAATTGCATTTAAAGAATTAACAGCTTCTTCAGTTTCGCTTTCTGGCGCTTATGGAACTGTAAGTTCAACTTCTACTCTCGAAGACGCAATTTCTACTTTTACTATTGATAACGGATATTTTACGACTTACAGCGAATGCGTAAAACAGTAGGTTTTCTGTTTTTATTTCTTGCAGCCGGGGTTTTAGGGGCGGAGCCCCTAGGAGATGGGGTAGCGGCCAACGAAGTGGACGCGCAGGGGAAGACTTTCCCCTCCTCTATTTCAGATTCGGAACCGGAAATTTCGCTTCCAGAAATCGTTACTTATGTTTCGGCACCGGTTGTTGAGCAGCGGATTGTTTTTTCTAAGGAAGACATTGAAAAGCTTCACGCAGAGGACCTTTCTGCTGTTGTGCGCCAGGCTGGAATTCAGAGCCTTGATTACGGTGCTTACGGCCTGGAAAGCAAGCCTTCGATCCGCGGTTTTACGGACGAAACGGTTCGTGTTGTGATTGACGGGCTGTGCATGAACAACGCTCAAACCGGCACTTTTGATTTTTCTTCGATAAATGTTGCTGACGTCGAAAAAATCGAAATTGTGCGCGGCGGTTTTACGGAAGGCACGGAAGATGAAGGTTCTGTTGGCGGCGCAATTTACATTACCACAAAAAAACACGCTTTTGGACGGCAATTTTCGTCGGATACTGCACTAAAATCCTTTTTAAACCAGAATTTTCCGCTCGACACGGTAATTCAAAAAATCGCATATTCTGCGGCCTTGTCGGAAAATTCTTTTCTTTCGGTAAGCGCAAAAGGCGGTTTTGCAAAAAATTCTTACATTTACAAAACTTCTCAAAATTCTTTTAAAGAACGCGAAAATTCTTCTGTCAAAGACGGCAATGGCGACATTCGCTTTACGCACTGGCACAACGGAAGCAGGATTACCGCGGCTTCTTCCGTTTACTACGGCGACAAAGAAACTCCAGGCGTTGAATATTCGACAAATCAAGGAAAACAAAAAGACTTTAACGTAAATTTTACGCTTTCTTCGTTTACTCCAGGCCTTTTTGGAAAAATGAACCTGACTTCAAACCTCGCATACTTGCGCAACGACAGAAAATACGAGGACGCCTATGGTCCAAGCAGACACAAAATCAACGATTTTAAGGGTTCTGTCGCAGTTGATTTTTACAGATGCGGAATTTTTGCTCAGAGCGCGGCTGTTTCGTTTGACCTTACGCATTTAAATTCGACAAATTCTGGAATTCATTTTCAGCCGTCTGGAGTTTTAAAAGAAACTTCAAAACTCTATTTTAACGGCTTTTTTTCAATGACCGTTCCGATTGCGATAAAATTCTGCGGAAAAAACCTTGCTTTTATTCCAAAAATTGGATTTGCGGCTAAATTTTCAAAAATCGAAATCTTGCTCGACGGCTACAGAATGGTTCAGTTTCCGAATATGGACGATCTTTATTGGGAAGGTTCAGGTTACCACGGAAATCCAGATTTAAAACCAGAACAAGGCTGGGGAGCGGATTTGACGTTCAACCTTAAAAATAAAATTTTGCCTTCGTCGGTTCAGTTTTTTTCAAATTTTTACGAAAAAAAAATCACGTGGAGCGGCGGAACTACTCAAAATGTAAACAGCGCATTCTATTTTGGAATTGATTTTAACGCGCAAAAAACTTTTTTTGACGGAATTTTGACTTTTAAAGCCGGCGGCGAATATCTTTACAACGAACTTTTGGACAAATCCAACAAACTCACCTACAAAAAAAGAATAATGTGGACTCCAGATTTTACAGGAACTGCGCAGGCAATTGTCGATTTAAAAAAATTTGACTTTTCGGTCTCGGCGCAATACACAGGAAAACGCTACAAATCGAATATGAATATAACTTTTCTTGAACCGTACACACTGCTCAACCTTAACCTGAATTTAAAATTCTGGGAAAAAATTCTTCTCTATTTTAAGGCGGACAATATTTTGAATGAACGCTATCAGTCGGTCGAAAATTATCCAATGCCAGGAACTTCGCTAACGATTGGCTGCAAAATCAAAATTGAGAATGAAAAAGCGAATTTACGTTGAGCCGAAAAATTACGCGGTTTAAAGCGGACAAAAACGGCTTAGAAAAAAACAAAATCGTAACGACAGTGCTCAACGCCAAACCAAGGTTAAAAACAAAACCGCCTGCAAGCATAACAAAAAGTGACTTTACATTGTCGATTCCAAACATAAAAACGCTACTCAAATCAGCAATCGGTCCTGTTATAAAAATAATTACCAAAAATGATGAAATACAAAAAACGCAATAATCCAAAATTCCAAGTTTTACGGTCTTGTTTTTTTGAAGAGTTTTGTTTCGTCCAAACCGAAAGCGCCGAACCAAGCCAAAAATTGCGCCGAAAATTCCCCATGAAGTCATCTGATACAAAGTCCACGGCCCTTGTCCAAAAATAAAATTCGACAAAAGCGCAGAAAGAGAACCAATCAAAAAACCGCGCAAACTGCCAAGAGCAATTCCGCTCAGACAGATTATTGCCATGACTGGATTAAAATATGGAACAAAACTAAAAATTGAACGGAGCGCAATGCAAAAAGCGCATAAATCCGCAACGAGAATAAGTTCTCCGCTAGAAGGACGGGTGCGCTCGTAAGCAAAATAAAAACCGAGATTTATCAAAACTAAAAAGGAGAGCAAAACGCCCTGACCGCTTTGCCAAAAATTCATTTTTCCGCCTCCGTCTCAGGATTTTTGCCGGTTGAATTTTCAAATCCGCGCAAAAGACGGTTGCGTGCCGTTGTATAAAAAATATTTTTTTCAAAAAAGTCCGAAGTTTTTTCTAAGCCGCAAACCCGGCCTTCAAACATAAGTCCGGTAAAATCCGCGGTATACGCACAAAATTCCAGATCGTGGCAAACAAGAACTATTGAAATTCCAGACCGCGCCAAATTTTTTAATAGCAGGCTGAATTCTTTTTTGAACGCGTTGTCCAAACCTTTTGTCGGCTCATCCAAGAGAAGAATTTTTGGTTTTTGAAGAAGAATTTTTGCAAGCGCAAGTTTTTGCATTTCTCCGCCAGACAAATCATAAGGATGATGCAAGAAATTTTCTTTAAGCGAAAAAATTGCGTTTTGAAGAATTGAATCTTCCGTCAAAGACGCATTTTTTTTCGATTTCTTTTCCGCGCTCAAAAAAACATTTTCGTTTAAAGCAGAATTTTCCTCTTTTTTCCAGCCACATTCTTCAAGCTCTTCCAGAACAGTTTGCTTTGTAAAAACATTGCGCACGTTTTGAGGAAGCATAAAAATTTTATTGCGCGCAGTTTTTTCAATTTTTACGGTTCCGCGGAAGCTTTTTAAAAGCGAACACAAAATTTTGAGCAGGGTTGATTTTCCACTGCCATTTGCTCCTGCAATCGCGTAAATTTTTCCTTCTTCGATACAAAAATCAAGTTCCTGCAAAATCCATGGCAAAGTTTTTTCGTATCTAAAACTCAAATTTTTTATTTTGACGAGATTTTTTGATTTTTGAGGGCAGTTTTTTTCGTCAAATTGATGATTTTTTTCATTTTTTAAATTTTCATCGCCTTCCAAAAGGCTAAAAATTTCCGGTTCAAGTTTTCCGCCTTTTTCTAAAAATTCCAAAATCCAGGAGCGTCCCTGGGCAACACTCAGCGGAAGTTTTTCGGGCTTTTTTTCAAAACGAGAAATGATTTTCGAAGCCGTCGGTAAAAATTCAATTAAATCTTTTTTTTGACAGGCAAGAATTTTCTGACAAAAGTTTTGCGGTTTTTCGTCAAAAAGAATCCGCATTTTGTCCAAAAATAAAATTCTGCCGGCTTTTTCAAAAAGTTCTTCCAGCCGATGTTCACAAATTACAACTGTCGTTCCAAACTCGCTATTGATTTTTTTTACGGTACTTAAGAAATTTGAAGCCGCAATCGGGTCAAGCTGGCTCGTTGGCTCATCAAGCAAAAGAAAATCCGGGTTTAACGCCATTGTGCTCGCAAGATTTAAAAGTTGTTTTTGTCCACCAGAAAGCTCTGTTACATTTTTCATAAACCATGTTTGGATTCCAAAGAAACTCGCCATTTCTGCAACTCTAAGTCTTATTGTTTTGTTATCATAGCCCAAACTTTCAAGCCCAAAAGCAAGTTCATGC
>SAMEA104315426__coassemble_516_pt1 | contig 21254 bp, 21 predicted proteins | sample SAMEA104315426__metabat2_high_PE_039 | metagenome-assembled genome bin SAMEA104315426 (sample SAMEA104315426) | gut metagenome | biome: Monkey gut; feature: monkey-associated habitat; material: faeces | place: China | collected 2013 | reverse complement strand
TCGTTCTCTCTCTCGTTCTCGTTTACGTTTACGTTTACGTTGGTATCATAGGGTTCTGAAAACCCTATTCTAGGGTCTTGCGTAGAGTTAAAAAAATCGGTTCTGTTTTCCGCTTTTTTTAAGCCGCCTTTTTTTCCTGATATTTTTGTTTTGATTTCATAATCAATTTTTGACTGAACTAGTAAAAAATAATCAAATAAATCGCTTTCTTCGTCAGGCTTGATATTTTCAAAAGCGTATTGAAAAACCATATTATAAAGACGTGCCTGCAAGACAGGGTCCTTTTTTCTTTGTATGAGTTTGTAAACATCAACTGTTAAAGAAGCTCTTGAAATATCATTCATAAAATCACCTTTATAAAAAAGTTGCCGTCTGTTCCGTGCTGCCACCGTCTTTTTTGTCCTGCCGCGTGCATCCTTTTCTTTTGGCCGGAAAGGAAGTTTTTTTATGCCGGACGCTTTCGGAAAAAACGTAAAAGCTGCGCTCTAAAATAGAAAAAAAATAAATAGTTATCTTGCTATTTATTTAAAGGTATTCACCCCGTACGGGGCTATAAAACAGTCCGGGAGTCGAACCCGGAAAAAGCAGAAATGTTCGGAAGTGGGAAGGTAACTTTTATTTCTGCTTTTGGACCGCCGCTGGCTTATCTTTTAATTCTGTATCTGGAGGTGATTTTTCCGCCAAATACAGACATTAAAATTCTTACATTAAAAGGGAATATCCTCCTGATACAAATTATTTGCCGGCTGTGTTGGCTGTGCCGTCTGTGTTGCTGGAATATTGTTGTGAAAATAGCGGAGCCGTGATTTTTTCGTTGTTTTCTGCTGGCCGTTGCGGTCCGTGTAAGTTTCGTCTACGTGTTCAAAATGAGCGTAGGCAACACGGTTTATCCAGTGCTGATAATTCCAGTCTCCGTGCACAATTTTAAATACGTCAAAAACCCGGCTTGCAGACTTGTTGAAATACTCGCCTTCAACAAGAAAATCATCATAAAGCTCAGAAGCGCCCTCAACCCTGTACTGAATATGAACCATCTCCTTGCCCTGTTTTGAGATTTCATCTTTTACAGATACAATCCCAACACGGTGATCACCGTCAGCAACATCAAAACCTGTTTTTGCCCAGTTCGGGTCATAAACAAACGTATCTTTGAACATATTTTTTACTCCATACCGTAATATTTTTTGTAGCCCTCAATTACGGTCTTGAGGGAATTTGCAATTCTTGGCGGGAACATTCCTTCCGGACTTTTTGTGGTCGCATAACTGCAGCTCTCAGTCAAAAAGTAATGCTCGCCGTTTCAACTTCCGCCAGAAGCACGACATCACACGATTTTTCAATAAGACTGTCGAGCGATTTTCCGACAACCTCTGTTTTTACCTTGCCTGTCTCGTCCTTTGTGATGTGGTGCATCAAAATCACAAAAATATCTTCTGGAAGCTCGTCAAGAATGAAATCAATCAAATCCTTAAAATGAAATGAAAGAACTTCATATTGCATAAAGCCGTTTACTTTGTCGTTTTTGATTTTCAGCCCTGTGTTCCGCTGCTGTTCGTTCTTAAGCAAAAAAGTGCTGTCGTCAATGACAAAGATTTTCTTCTGCGACGACCTTAAAAGCATTTTTATCTGGTCATACGCAAAAACCGGTTGTCCGTTCTGGTCAACTGTGTCGACCACTTTGCGGACTGTGTAATTTCCCGCAAAAGGCAGTCTGTTTTTCTTGCAGGAAATTACAGACACCTGCGCAGGATCGAGCGACTTAATCGAGTACGTTTTACCCGCTCCGCTGTCGCCCATAATTACAATCAGATTTGCCACTAGTTTTTTCCTCCTGTCGTTTTCATTTCGTTTCCTTATCCAAAAAAATACTTTTTGACGCGTCTTTTTTCGCCGTAGCGGTTTGTAACACTCAGCCATTCTGTTTCGATTGGAATTCCCTTTTTTTTAAGCTCGAATATCCTTGCGGAAATTCGCGTCTCCCCAAAATGCTCGATTGCCTCAAGCGAAGTAATCGAGCCGTTTTCTACGATGTAGTCGAAAACCCTTTGCTGCGTTATGTCCAGGTTTAATTCCATAACTAAACCCCGCACAAAGCGGCAGAAATTCTGCCTTTTAAGATCGAATCGTAGTTGACGATTGTTTCGCCTGTCGGAAGATAAGTAATGCCGTTTGCTGCGATTTTTGACAGGAAGTTTTTAGAGAGGTGCAAAAACTTGCGCACTTTGCGGAAACTGCGGAACGTCTTTTTTGTTCCGTCATTCAAAAAAACTGTAAACATGGAAGCCTCCTTTTACAGTAAAAAAAAAGCCGTCAATAAAAGGTGCGGGTTTCAAAAACACTTTTTACTGACGGCTAAAATATGCAAACGAAAAGGAGGCACCCAATTCGCTTAAAGCCAAAAGAAAATAAAGAAACCCTTCTTTGTTCAGTTCTGTCAAGAACTGAACAACCTTAGTGTACTAAGGTTGTATCGGCATTTGCCGATTTACATTATTAGTTATAACGGCATTTGCCGATTATGTCAATTAAAAATTCTTCATTTGCCGATTTTTTTTTCGATAATTAAAGCAGGAGGCACCCTATGGATTTTGTAGAAAGAATTGACTTGCTTTTGAAAGAAAAAAACTTAAAAAGGTCAGCTTTATGTGACGACTTAGAATTAACTCATTCAGCAATTTCAGATTGGAAAAAACGCGGAACTATTCCGTCTGGCGATGTCTGTGTAAAGATTGCAAAATACCTGAATGTCGATGTGGAATATTTAATTACAGGCTGTCAAAAAAAAGAGCCTGAAAAAGCTCAGGCCAAAACCGACAATTCTTTTATCCTGCAAACTCTCAGCACACTTCAGAACGACATAGACAAATCTTTTAAAACCGTAATTGACGCTTTAAAAAAATAAAGCCCATACTGACTATACAAGTATGGGACGACCTATCAAAACTACAGAAGAACACATTAAAGACGGAACTTATAGAAAAGACAGACACGCAAACCGCGGTGTTAGCCTTGACGCGCTGGAAGAAGTGAGTGTCCCGGACGGGCTTAATCACGACGCGAAAGAAAAGTGGCTTGAAATTGTTCCTGTTCTCCAGAAAAACGGGCTTGTAACCGCCGTTGACATTCCAACTTTAACAGACGCTTTTATTGCCTACGGAGCGGCGCAAGACTGCCTCAATGCCGTGCTTTCAGAATTCAATTCAATCGCAGAATACTGGGCGCAGCTCAACAAGTTTAAAGACGTCGATTTAATCCAAAAATATAACGAAAGCATGGACATTTACAAAAAGACAATGGAAAAATACGGCGTAACTCCTGCTTCGCGCGCCAAGATTAAAATTCAACCGAAACAGGAAGATGAGGCCGATAATTTCATCAAGACTTTGCGCGGAAACGGCTAGAAATAGTTTGCATTTTGCAGATAAAAAAACGTATTCCTCTGCAAGGCGCAAAGCCTGCTGTTTTCGGTTTCGGTTTCGTGGTCCGCATAGTGCAGAAGCATTGAATGTGTTTTGTGTCCTGTCTGACGTTGCAGCGTTGTGTCGTTGATTTTTCCGTACATATTTGTTGTAAAGAAATGGCGCAAAGAATGAAAACAATATTGTTTGCTTTCTTCTTCTGAAAAACCGCAGTTAATCAGCGCACGTTTTAAAAACTTGTTGAATATTTTATGATCGAGCGGTTTGTTTTCTAAGCTTCCCCAGAATACAAATGCGTCCATTGTCGGTTTGTAAGGGTTTTGTTCGGCAAGATTTAACAATGCGTCGATAATCCACATAAATGGAACTATGATTTCTCTTTCTTCTCCGTTTTTTGTGGTTTTCAGTCCGTCCTTTTCGCTCCAGGAATGCTTTAAGTAAATTCTGCCTTTGCCCAAATCTCCTTTTTGAAGCCCCAGGATTTCGCCAAGACGAAGCCCCGTAACTGAAGAAAGAATTGCCGCAAGTTTTGCTTTTGGATTTCCCCATTCAACGGCAAAAAGCGCCTGTATTTGCTCAGGACTAAGAATCTGTCGTTTTTTATATTTTTCACTGAAAAAAATCCAGCCGGAAAAAAGGTCTGTCGGAATTACTTCGTGAAAATACGCAAATTTTAGCGGAACTAAAAGTGAGCGCATAATGTAGTTTTTTGAATGTCCTGAAAGTTTTAAAAGTCCGATTTCGTCAAAAAGCTTTTCAATATCGCCTCTTGTGATTTCGCCCAGAAGTTTATTTTTTAAGAATTTCTCAAAGTGCTTTTTTATGTTTGTTTTTTGCGCTTCGCAATGTTTTTTTGTGAGCTTTTGTCCCATTCTGATTTTCTGGCGGATATATGGCGATTTTTCAAAATCCCAAAAATCAAGGCAATATAAAAAAGCGTTTATATTTCCTTTTTCGCCCTGCTTTACAACGCTTTTAACAATTCCGCGTTTTTTAGCCTCGCAAATCACGTAATCAATTAAATTGTCGCTTAAATCCGCGCTGCGCACAAGCTCGTTAAGTTTTTTGTTTTCGATTTTTAAGCGCTCACTTTTTTTATCTAAAAGCCATTTCCAGGCAATCCGCTCAGCCTCTTTTTTGTCGCCTGTCCGTGTAGATTTTGCAGAAATATAATTGCCGGTAAGCTCATTTTTAAAACGGACGTAATAAATGCCGTTTCTGAGAAGAAAAGAAAATGGTTTTGATGACATAAAGAAACCCCTTTTTTTATGTTACAAATTCATGTCACACACGCATTTTCGCAGTAAAAAAAGGCATTTTTCCTAGTCAGATTTAAATAAAAAAAAAGCGCGCAATCCCGTTCTACTCAACGAATTACACGCTTTTTGAGACTGGCGTGATTCGAACACGCGACCCTCTGCTTAGAAGGCAGATGCTCTAATCCAACTGAGCTACAATCTCGTATTTATTTACTTTATCAAAATTGTATTTTTTTTGCAACACTCAATTTGCTGTATTTTTTAAATTTATAGCAATTTTTGGATAATTTTTGTTTTTTGCCCCAGAAAAACACTTCCAGTAATTGCTATTTATTTTTTATTATCGGAACAGAACCAAGATCTAGGACAAGGCTATAAGCGTTTGAAAGTGAACTGCCATCAAATGCAACACCAACCGCAAAAAACTGGACATAATAAGTATCGCTCGCAGAAGCCGAATCATTATGCTTATAGTCACCATCGCTTTCCGACGGCTCTACATTCTCGTCTGAATCTGTATCCTGCTCGTCAAAAAAATCAAATGACTTTCCATTATTTCTTGCAGGAACGATAAAATCTATATCATTATACGCAACTGCGGTTCCAGAACCACCCGAAGTTTCAGAAAAATATTTCCAGCCTTCAGAAGAATCATAACCGACAAAAACTGTAGAATCATTGACAAAAGCCCTTAAGCGGCCAGAAAACTTTATACAGGCACGAAATTGCTCAAAATCAGAAACATCTTCGCCATTAGCTCCGTAATTTTCATTTCCTGTATAAGTTTTTACCCTAAAAGCGACATTTAAACTGTTTTTTAGAATATCCGCAGGAACAAAAACCGACTGAGAAACAGTTTTTCCGGTCTTAAAAGAATGCGCGCCCAAAACCTGATACTGATAAGTATCGACCATTCTTGTGGCTGCGGCTGTCGAATTACTGCTCGTGTTTACCGAGAGAATTGAATTTCGCTGGGAGATTAAATCACTGGAATTATTGTAAATTTTATAATAAATTTCAGTTCCAGAAAAAGAATCGGGCTGGTCAGTTTCATTCACCCTAAAAGAAGCGTACCATTTCAAATAATCATCGCCACTGTAAAGCGGACTATTGATTAAAGATGTCGGGGCATTTACTGTTATTACATCTTCAAGTCCGCAGGAAACAAAAAAAGTTTCCGCAAGGGCAAGAATACACGTAATAAATATTTTACTCGCCATAGGGAAACTTTTCATAATAAAAAAAACTATTTTACCTTTATCAGGTTACAAATTATTCTGCTTTTGTTGAATTGATTGCAATAATCCGGTCTTTTGCAAGATTTGCCCATCTTGAACCAGAATGAATCGCTTCAATTTTTTCATAAGCCGCAACAGCTTTTTCCAAATCACCTTTTGCTTCGTTTACGCGACCGAGACTAAAATATGCATGGTCGATAAGATAAAAATCTTTTGAAGAAATAGCCTTTTCGTAACCAGAAACAGCACCTTCCAAATCATTCAAGTTTTCAGAACAAATTGCCGCATTGTAATAACAAAGAGGAGCTGTATAGGCCGATTTTTTTGCATCAGCAGCCTTTAACCAGGCACTGCGGCTTGCATCGTAATTTTTCTGTTCAAAAAGAATCTCAGCCTTAAGCATATTTGCCCTTACACCGACAATTCCACCTTTCGAAGCAAGCGCTTCAAGTTCAGAAAGAGCGGCATCCTGTTTAGCTTTAAAATCTTCCGCAGAAATATCATCCGCATCTTTTTTGAAAGTGTATTCAATCGCATCAACCTGGGAAAGTCCCTTCTCAGCAGCCTTTGTTTTTATTGAAGATCCGACTACTGCAACAATAACAAAAACGATTAAAACGGCAATCAAACCGCCGATAACTTTTATATTTTTTTCAAGGAATTTTCCAAGAACAGATGTTTTTTCTTCTTCATTAGACATATTTTTATCTCCAAATTTTTTATTTATATTCAACGGATTTTAAGTTCATTCAGCAATCGTGAAACATAAGTCCGCTGGATTCCCAAAATTTTTCCCGCCTCAGTCTGATTCCAAGATGTAGAATCAAGGATTTTCTTAATATAGGCGGTTTTAAATTTATTTAAAGCTGTTTTTAAGGTTCTGTCACCATCAGCTGGATTCGCAATTTCATCGGCAATCTCTTCAAAACTATCCTGCGTTTCATTTTTTTGAACACTGGAAGCATTTGAATTGATTCTTAAATCTTCAGTCTGAATAAGCGGAGGCTTACCCAAAACACAGGCCCTTTCTATCGAATTTTCCAATTCCCGAATATTTCCAGGCCAATAATATTCCAAAAGAGCTTTCTCTGCGGCTGCCGAAAAAGACTCGAAATTCTTTTTTGTTTCGTTTGCAAATTCTGCCAAAAAGAATTTTGCAAGCGGAAGCACATCTTCTTTCCGTTCCCTCAAAGGAGGAACATTTAAAGGCATTACATTCAGCCTGTAATACAAATCACTACGGAATGAACCTTCGCTTACCATTTTTTCAAGATTACGGTTTGTCGCAGCAATGATCCTGACATCGACAGAAATCGTTTCATTAGAACCAACTCTTTCAAAAGTGTGATTCTGCAAAACCCTTAGAAGTTTTGACTGCAATTCCAAAGGCAATTCACCAATTTCATCAAGAAATAAAGTTCCGCCTTCTGCCGCCTCAAACCTTCCCTTTCTGTCAGAAACAGCATCTGTAAAAGCACCTTTTACATGGCCGAATAATTCACTTTCCAAAAGCGCAGATGACAAAGCCGCACAATTTACGCGCAAAAAGGGCTTTCCAACCCTGTTTGACCGCAAATGAATCTGTTCAGCAAAAAGCTCTTTTCCGACACCGCTTTCGCCTGTTATAAGAATTGTTGTATTCGCCTTCGCAACCTCATCGATTACATGAAGCAAATCAAGGACAACAGGACTTTTTGCAACAAAAGGATGATAATCACTTCCACTAACGATGTTATTCTGCAATACAGAAAAATTATCTTTTGCCGACCGGTAAGAATCTGCGTTCAAATACGCAATTCCTGCCTGACTTGCCAGAAGATTTAAAATTTCCAAATCAGAATTGCAAAATCCCCGTGAACCAGACTTGTTTATAAGCTCTATAACACCAATGCATTGTCCTTTTACGCGCATTGGAATTGCAATCATCGTCTTTGTTACATAACCAGTCTTGTTTTGAACCGTATCTGAAAAACGAGGATCAAGTCCCACATTATTGACGATTACATGCTTATTATTTTCAACAACCCAACCGGCAATACTGTTTTTTTCAACAATTATATTTTTTGCCTCGGCACCTTTCGGTCCAAGGGCAACAACAAAGCGAAGAGTTCCGTCTTCTTTGTTTACAAGCAGAAGTGAAGAAGATTCACATTCGACCAAACGCATTGCTGATTCAAGAATATAAACCAGCAATGCCTTTACATCTGAATAATTTGAATTTATTCTGCCGTTGATTTCGATGAGTGTTTTAAGTTTTTCAAGAGTAAGAGAAGCAAGTTCACCCATCGAAATCAACTAATTGTTTTTCTGATCGTTAAGCATGTCGCCGAGTGTATAAGCACCGCCAACATTGTCTTCAGAAGAAATATACTGATTGATTTCTTTACGAGCCTGAGCTTTTTTGAAATCTTTTACAGAAAAAGCAACTTTCTCTCTTTCAACATTGATGTCTACAACGTAAACGTTAACTTTGTCGCCTACCTTGTATTTTTCAACAGCCTCTTCAAAAGGAACATCTTTGTCGTCGCTGAGGTTAGCCTTGTTTACAAGACCTTCGATTCCCTCTGGAGCTCTTACAAACACACCAAAATCAGTGATTGATGTAATTTCGCCTTCAAGAGTTGAACCTACATGGTATTTGTCTGCAAATGCTACCCAAGGATTATCAGTAAGCTGTTTCAAACCAACTGTAATACGATGCTGTTCAGGATTTACATCAAGAATTTTTACATCAAGTTCCTGATCAACTGCAAATTCGCTGCCAGGATGCTTAACCTTCTTTGTCCAAGAAATATCTTCTGAATGGAGGAATCCGTCGATGCCTTCTTCAAGCTGAATAAATGCGCCTGCATTTGTGATTTTTACAACTTTTCCGTGAACTACAGAATCAACTGCATATTTTTCAGAAATTGTATCCCAAGGATTTGGTGTAACCTGTTTCAAACCGAGAGAAACGCGTCCAGCCTGAATATCATAGCCAAGAACCATACATTTTACTTTGTCGCCAATCTGAACCATATCAGAAGCCTTGTTTACTTTCTTTGTCCAGCTGAATTCAGAAATGTGAGCAAGACCTTCAATTCCCTCTTCAAGAGCAATGAAAGCGCCAAAGTCTGTGAGTTTTGTGACTGTTCCTTCAACAACATCATTTACATGATATTTATCTTCAAAATGAACCCAAGGATCTTCAGTAAAATGTTTGAGAGAAAGGTTGATTCTCTTGTCTTCCGGATTAAGAGCAATTACTTTAAGCTCAATTTCCTGTCCTTTTTTTACGAAATCCTTTGGACGAGTTACATGTCCCCAGCTCATATCATTGATATGAAGAAGACCGTCGAAACCGCCAAGATCGATAAAAGCACCGAAACTTGTAAATGATTTTACAGTTCCTTTTACAGTGTCGCCAACCTGAGTATTTGCAAAGAAATCATCGCGAGCCTTGTTGATAATTTCTTCAAGATACTTTCTGCGGTTTACAACAACATTTGCCTTGTTATCCGAATAAAGTCTTTCAATATAGAATTTTGAAACTGTTCCAATAAGTTTTTTCGGTTCTTCAACTTTTGAAGAATCAGACTGACTGATTGGCAAGAATGCACGAATATCGCCACCGAGGTTTACTTCAAAACCGCCTTTTACTTCTTTTTCAATTGTTCCTTCAATTGGAGTTTTTTCATCAGCAGCCTTGCGGAGATCTTTCCACAACTGTTTTGACTGTGCTTTTGTGAAAGAAACTTCCGGACCATTGCGTCCGTTAAGCTTTACAAGCACACAAGAAACTACATCGCCAGGTTTTGGCAGTTTTCCTGCAAATTCCTGTACAGGAATTTTTCCTTCCGATTTAGCACCAATATCGATAAATACAAGTTCATCCGTAACTGCAATTACAGTACCGTCAACAAGCTGACCATCTTCAAGAGGCATAAAGCTCTTGAGAGACTCCTCTAATTGTGTCTGGATAGAGTTTTTTGTCTCTTCCTTTTCCACTTCCATCTGTTCCATAGTAAACCCTTTGTTTTGAATTTTGCTTAAGATTATCGCACAAACCTGTTCTATAGTCAAGTTTGATGTATCAATGTAGAAGGCATCAGGAGCACGTTTTAAAGCTCCCTCAGCTTTATTCCTGTCAATTTCATCGCGTTTTATAATTGCCGCCTTTACTTCTTCGAGCGTCATATTAGAAACGCCCTGGTCAAAACGGCGCTGAGCCTGAACATCTATCGAGGCGTCAAGATAGAACTTGTACTGAGCGTCTGGAAAAACAACTGTCGTCATATCGCGTCCTTCACAGACAATATCAAGAGACTTTGTTATTTCCTGCATTTTTTCGTTTACAAGATGGCGGACAGGCACAATCGAAGACACCTGCGCAACTTTTTCGCTAACCGCATCATCGTGAAGATGGTCTTCAACATCGACTCCATTAAGCACAAGTCGTGAATTTTTATATTCAAGCTTCTGTTTTTTGCAGAATTCAAGCACCTTTTCAGAATCTGAAATATCGACATCAGAAGAATTAAGAGCCATTGTAAGCGCCCGATAAAAACTTCCGCTGTTCAGATAGGTAATTTTTAATTTTTTTGCAATCAACGATGCAATTGTAGATTTTCCTGTTCCAGCAGGTCCGTCCATTGCGATTATCATATTCCGCTCCCAATATTATTTTTGCAAAGAGACAAAAGTTCTTTTACTTCCTTTTCAGAAAGCTCCCGGAATTTTCCCTCTTCCAAATTTTCAAGTTTTACATTTCCAATTCTGACACGCTGAAGGCTTCGTATTGCAGCTCCCGCATCGCTAAATACACGGCGAATTTCACGGTTTTTACCCTCGACAAGGACAACCTTCATTTTGTGAGAATTTACAACCTGCGCACTTTTTGCCCTGTAAAAGATTCCCTCAACACGGATTCCGCGCGTAAAGCGATTTTCAAGACCTTCAGGCAGAGGATAACTGGTTTCTACAAGATATTCTTTTTCGATTTCACTGGAAGGATGGCTCAACTTTGCGGCAAAATCTCCATCATTTGTAAAAATTATGGCTCCGCGGCTGAACATATCAAGACGGCCGACATTGTACAGTCTCTCAGAATATTTTTCTTTCAGAATATCTACAGCCACCGGCCTGTCTTTCTCGTCGTTTTGAGTACATACGTAGCCAGCAGGTTTATTCAATAAAACGTAAATTTTTCTTTTTTCAAGGGAAATCTGTTTTCCGTCAACACAGACAACATCATTTTCTGAAACCTTTGTCCCTAATTCATTGACTATTTTTCCGTTTACGCTCACGCGTCCGTCCGTAATTATATTTTCGCAGGCACGCCGGCTTGCAAGTCCGCAATGTGCAAGAAATGCCTGAAGCCGAATTTGTTTTTTTTCTTGAGAATTATCTTGCAAGTTCGAACCTCTCTGATTCTTTCTCGTCAAGAGCAGGAAGTTCTGCAATTGAATTGAGATTAAAAAATTTCAAGAATTCTTTTGTAGTTCCAAACTGACACGGTCTTCCAGGAGCATCTTTTCTGCCAACTTCCTTTACAAGCTGCCTTTCCTGAAGGATACGAATCATATTATCCGGCGGAACTCCACGGATTGCTTCAATTTCCGCACGCGTAATCGGCTGCTTATAGGCAATAATCGAAAGAACTTCCATTGCTGAACGGCTCAATCTTCCTGCATTTTTATTTCCATACCGTTCTTTTAGAACTTCCCAAAATTCTTTTTTTGGAGTAAGCGTCCAGCCGCCTGTAATTTTTGAAAGCTCAACACCAGAACTTTCCTGAGAATATTTTTCCTTCAATCCATCAAGGCACTGTTCAATAACATCTTCCGAAAGCTCGGCAATTTTTGCAATCGACTCAACCGTAAGAGGCTCGCTGTCCAAAAATAGGACCGCCTCTACAAGTCCCATTTCTTTTTCGAGATTTACATCCATTTTTATATATTTCCTTATGCCGCATATCTGCAGATTTTTATGTCGCCAAACATTCTGTTCTGCATAATCGTTGCCATCTTAAACTTCACGGCTTCCAAAAGAGCCATAAACGCGCAGATTACATCAAGAACATTGCCATGTCTGACAATCAAATCCGTAAACATACATTCATCTTTTTTTTCAAGAAGCTCGTTCATCAGCGTAATCTTTTCATTAACCGAAATTTCTTCGTACATATCGATGATTTTTGAATCCGAGTACTGCGAAATAAGGTTTTGAAAGATTTTCTGCATCTGCTGCAAAAGATCCCAGGTATCTACTTGTTCCCACATATTTTCATCATCGAACGGCAGAACACGCTGAATTTTTTTTCGTTCAAAATTCCATTCACTTTCGTCCTCTTTTTCTTCCATAAGATTAGAAAGTTTCTTAAATTTCTGGTATTCAATAAGTTTTTCAACAAGTTCTTCACGAGGATCGTCAAAATCAAGGTCATCATCAACCTTTACTTCAACAGGAAGCATCATACGGCTTTTTATATAAACAAGACGAGCCGCCATATTGTAAAATTCGGACAAATCACCAAGTTCAACCTGAGAAGCATAATCAAGATATTCAAGAAACTGCTCTGTAATTTCGGCAATCGGAATATCATAAATATTGATTTTATTGTCACGGATTAAAGTCCAAAGCAAATCCAGAGGACCTTCAAACTGGCCGGCTGTATATTTGTGGACGATTTTGTCCGCAGTTTCGTCATAATCAACAGTTTTTGTTTTTAACTCCAGGTTCTGTTCCATGAATGCTCCTCAAAAAAAGACGATGATTTTATAAAACGCTTGCTCTTTAAAATTTTCCGTCTATAAAATCCTGGGCCGAAAGGAATTTCTCAACTCCGCCCGAACCAATTTTTTCCAAACAACTGGAAAAATCCTCTCTTTTTATAAAATCGGCATTTTCTTTTAAAATCTCAAGTAAAGGAACCAAAACAAATGCCCTTTCTTTATGCCGTGGATGAGGAATCTGAAGATTTTTTGTATCTACCGTCTGAGTCCCGAAAAATTCAATATCAATATCGATTGAACGAGGTCCGTTTCTTACTTCAAGTTCACGGTTGCGTCCCAAGCAAGATTCGATTACGTGAATTTTTTCGAGCAAGTCAAAAGGCGAATAAGAATCATCAATTTTACCGCGGACAGCCATATTATAAAAATCATCCTGATTTTCAAGATACATGGGTTTTGTGCGGTAAACTGACGAAACAGTGAATTCTGAGAGCAGACCGTTCAAAGCTTCGCAGGCTTTTTTTAAAAGACACAAACTGTTCATTCCGTTCCAGCTTTTGTTGGAACCTACTCCCAAAACAACATCAATCATAACTAAAAAAGAGCGTCCTTTGCAGAAGGCACAACTTCAGAAGAAGCATCTATCTGAGAAGCAGTCTTTTGTTTTGCGCTTTCTTTCTCTGCTTTTTCCAAGGCTTTTGCGGCCTTTACCTGTTCAGGATAAACAGGAACGCCTTCCTTTGTTTTTAAAACTTGTCCAGGAAAAACTTCCGCACGAATCTGAGCCTCAATCTGTTTTGCATATTCCGGATTTTGAGTAAGGAAGTTGATTGCATTTTCCTTTCCCTGGCCGACTTTTTCGTCTCCGCGAGTATACCAAGCTCCACGTTTGTCGATTATTCCATGTTTTACGGCAGAATCGAGCAGAGATGCAGTTGCAGAAATTCCTTTTCCGAAATAAATATCAAGCTCAACCTTGCGGAATGGAGGAGCAACCTTGTTTTTTACAACTTTTACGCGGACACGGTTACCGACAGCGTCCTCCTCGCCTTTTCCGTCAATTGATTCAATTCGGCGGATTTCCAAACGGACAGACGAATAAAACTTAAGGGCGTTTCCACCGGTTGTAGTTTCAGGGTTACCGAACATTACACCGATTTTCATGCGAATCTGGTTGATAAATACGATTATACACTTGCTTTTATTTACGATGGCAGTAAGTTTTCTGAGAGCCTGGCTCATAAGGCGGGCCTGAAGTCCCATCATCGCATCTCCCATATCTCCTTCGATTTCTTTTTGAGGAGTAAGGGCGGCAACAGAGTCAACAACAATAATATCAACAGCCCCAGAACGAACAAGATTTTCTGTAATTTCCAGGGCCTGCTCTCCTGTATCCGGCTGCGAAACCCACAATTCATCAATATTTACGCCAAGATTTTTTGCATAAACCGGGTCAAGAGCATGCTCTGCGTCTACAAACGCCGCAATTCCGCCGAGTTTCTGAGCTTCCGCAATCGCATGCAAAGCAAGAGTCGTTTTTCCAGAACTTTCCGGACCGTACATCTCAATAATTCGACCGCGCGGATAACCGCCTACACCGAGAGCCTCGTCGAGCAAAATCGAACCAGAAGGAACAACATCAACGCCCTGAGCATCCGGCTGAGTTCCAAGTTTCATAAGCGCGCCGGCACCAAACTGCTTTTCAATCTGGATGCGAGCCGCTTCAAGAGCTTTCAGTTTTTCCGACATATCTGCCGGCTGATTTGTTTCTACCATTTTAGCCACCTTTTTTCCTCCCGCTATATATATGGCCCTGAAATTCAATTTTTACACATTTTTTTTGAATTTTTCAGTATATTTTTACATCAATATCGAATTTTTATCAATTTTTTCTCAAAGGCTGATAAACAGAGCGTCCAAAAAGACACAATTTTCCGTCTTTCAACTTTACCTGCGCAAGAATTTTTACCGCACGGTCTCCTTCTATTTTTGGCACAACATCAAAAATCACCGGAACAATTCCGTCAACCCTCTCAAGATTTTCGTATCCGACAAGAAGATCGCAACTAAAAACGTCATTTTCCGTCTTTGCATTGGAAATTCTTCCAGACCAGACAACCCAGCAGTCCGCATAAAGAGCAGGTTCTGCCGCCACGGTCGAATATGTAAAATTCTCTTCAGGATGGCTAGAAAAACTGTCAAAAGAAGGCTCTTCAAAGTATGAAATCAAAAGCTCAGACTTAGACTTTATAGTCTGAGATGCATTTGAATTCAGAATTCTGTTTATTTCAACCCGGGAAGAATTGTCCCTGTAATTCTGAAAATAAAACTTCGCCTTTTCATAAGCCTGCGTAATCTGCGAATCCGAAAGAATATACTTATAAACTCCGCCAGACAAATCCTTTTCCTGCAAACCAGACTTATCGGAAGCTGTCAGGTCAAGTTCGCTCAAATCCGCACGCTGCGCATTTTGTCTTGCCTTGCTTAAATTCATGCAAAAAAGAATGGCAAGAGCGGCAAATCCTCCTGCAAAAATAGAAAATACAAGTGGCCAGACTCCTTTTTTTTCAGCAACTTCTGGATAAAATTCTTCTATTTTTCCAGTATCCGTCCATTTTACAATCGTCTCATAGTCGCCTTTTGAGCGGACAAATTCAAGGGCAGCCTTTGCCTTTTTATTTTCCGGCTCAAGATCGAGAATATCAAGATAATAGCCAATCGCAGTACTTGTATCTCCTCGAACCAGATATAAAGCGGCCTGTCCCAAAAGCAAGTCTACGTTTTGAACTTTTATGTGCCGCGCTTCATCAAAATTCCTGTACGAATTTCCATAATCGCGAGAGTAAAGGCAGGCAATTCCCAAAACCAAATAATAATCGAAACTGTTTCTGTAGAGTTCACGGACACCTTCAAGCAGAACAATCGCATTTGAATACTTTTTTTTCCGAATAAGTGAACGTGCTTCGTCAATCGTCGCTCTGCTCATTTTAGTTCCGCTTCCTCAAGGCAGCAAGAATAGCATCAAGCTCAGAATTAAGCTGTCTAAGTTCATTTCTATCAACATCGGTATCGGTGCTTTCAAGAGCGTCAATCCGATTTATAAGGTTCTGTATATATTCAAAATCAAGCTGTTTTTCAGTAACGTTTTGAACTATAAAATCAACATCGGCCTTTTTTGAACCCTGAACATCAAAGTTCGCGGCTGGCTCTGTTTTTTCAACCTTTTTTATGCTGTCCGTTTCGACAAAATCAACGTATTTTAAAGTATCGCATTTTCTTCCGTTGCTCGAAATTCCTGCAAAAAATTGAATTGAATAAGTTTCTTCTTTTTGAAGTTTTTTCTGCGGCCAGACAACAGAAATTCCAGAATTATTGTACGCGTTCAGCGAATTAAAGCTTCTTCCGCTTTCCGAAACCATAATCCATCTCGGAGAATTCAAATATGCAATGTTTGCAACCGTCACAACTTCCGGAGAAGAGATATTTTTTCCCTCAAAAACAAATTCCGCGGAAGTTTTCGAGTCAGAAACGCACAACGCCCTCTCTTTGAGCATATTTTCAAACTGATGCTCAGAATTAAACGAAAGGCCGTTTTCTGTCAAAAAATGAAAATCCGCTCCTTCGCCAACAGACGTATCCAAAACAGCCTTCAAGGCAAAATTTGCTTTCTTTTCAGAAAGATTTGTAACATAAGTCCTGATTTTTATTACGCCGGGCAAAACCACATCGTCAGAAACCTCTTCATCCTCTTCAGTTTTTAAAAGGTTTCCATCCTGCTCCGTTACAATTTTTTCATCATTTTGCTCAAGGGCAAAAATCCTTTTAACAGTTTCTTCCGGCTCGAACGAAAAATCTATGGCAACACGGGCCTTATTATTTATTGTGTAAACAAGCCGCGCTCCGTTCGCTGTTTTCCATAGCTCTTTTTGAACCGCGCTGTCTTTATTCAGACAGTAAACCGTTTTTCCAATTTTTAAAAAGAAAGATGAAGAAATTGAATCCTCATAATTTGAAAGAACCGGAGTTTTTTTGCGATTTTTTTGAGCGGAATAAAAATTGAAAGTTCCGCGTTCAGAATTACATTCAATAGAATAATTTTCAAAAAAAAGCGAATATTTTTTTACAGGAATATATACATCTCCAAGATACGGATCGATTTTTGTTATCTCTTTATTTTTTTCCTGTTTTTTATCTGATTCGTCAGTTTTTTCTGTCTTTTTTGCTTTTTTTGACTTCTTAGATTCTTCTTTTTTTGCCTTTGAATCTTCAGCCTTTTCTTTTTTCAGTTTTTCAGCGTCTTCGGAATCAGATTTCTTCTCAGATTTTTCAGAATTTTCAGAACTTTCCGTTTTTTCAAGACTTTCGGCCAGAACTCCGTCATTCACATTTTCGTTTTGAGAATAAAAAACACCGCCTGCAAAAACCGCAAGAACAGCACATAAAAGAACTTTTTTTTCAAAATAAAACTTATTGAATCGATTTTTTTTCAAAACTTTCATAATTTTTATCTCCGGAATTTTTATTTTAAGCATAAGTTTTGATTTTAATTCTTATAAAAGCCAAAACCATTAAAAAATCTAACAAAAACACAAAAAAATCTGCTATTTTTCTTCAAGCAAAAACTGCAAGAACAGAGCCTTTTGCTTTAAGGCTTCAATTTCTGGATCAGTCTTCGGAACAGAAGTTTTTCCGCCAATTTCCCCATCTTTTTTTTCTTCAAAAACATTCTGCGAACTTATCGCTTCGCCAAAATTCTTTACCTTCACCTCAAGGGCAGAATTCGCTTTTTTCTGCTCCGCCAGCTCCGCCTCAAGCTCGGCAATCCGGTTCTGAGAATCGGCAAGGCTTTTTCTCAGTCCCATTTTATCCTGACTCTGATAAAGCTTTATCTGTCTTTCGTATTCTTCACGCGCAGAAAGATTTTCTTCTCCGGTTACTTTTAAAAGATAAATCAATTTTTCTTCACGCTCACGCTGAGCAATCATTTCAAGACGATAACGGCAGTCTCCGGCTTTTGAATCTGCCGGAAAATCCGACACAACGCGCCCATAAAGGGCACGCGCAGAATCAAAATTATATTCATCGTAAAAACACTCGGCAACCCAATACAAAGCCGCCGCATAAAGCTCGCTATCCGGATAAAGATGGCAAAAATCGCTCAAGACCAAAACCGCTTCTTCATTGCGTTCCAAAAGATGCAAAACCCGTCCTTTTTGAAAATGCATATAAGGAAGATACTGGCTTTTCTTAAAAGACTGCAAAAAAACGTTTACATCAGAAAGCGCGTCCGAATACTCGCAGGCATTGATTTCGCTCATCACCAAAAGATACAAAGTCTCTTCGTCAAACCCCTCAGGCAAACTCCCGGCTTTCCGCAAAAAAAACATCGCAGAAGCCCAGTCATTTTTTCTAAACGCCTCAAACCCCTGCTCCTGCTCCGCAGAATATTTTTGACAAAAAACGCTTCCTGCCGCAAAAAAAACAGCCACAAAAAAAACACAAATGCGCTTTAACCCATTCTGGTTTTGTCCGCACAAAGTCCGCACAAACATTTACGCCTCCCATTTAAAAGAGCCGTTAAAAAAGGCAGAACCGGAAACAACCACATCAACACCAGCCTCCAGCACAGAAGGCAAAGTTTCGTTGTTTATTCCGCCGTCAACCGAAATCAAATAATTGTAATTTTTTTCTTTTCTTATTAAATCGAGCTCAGCAATTTTTTCAACACAATAAGGAATCAGTTTCTGCCCGCCAAAACCTGGATTAACCGTCATGACAAGCACAAGGTCGACTTCCGGAAGAATCTCTTTTATTGCGCTTACAGGAGTCGACGGAACAATAGAGATTCCAGCCTTTTTTCCAAGCGAATGAATATGAGAAATAAGTCTGTCGATATGCACGGTCGCTTCCTGATGAAAAGTAATCCAGTCAGCCCCAGCCTGCGCAAAAGTGTCAACCATTTCTTCAGGACGCTCAACCATAAGATGAACATCAAACGGCAAAGATGTAAGTTTTCTCACAGATTTTATAACCGGCTGTCCGTAAGTAATCTGAGGAACAAAATGTCCGTCCATAACGTCAATATGAACCGCACCCGATTTTTTTTCTTCACAAAGTTTTAAGGCCTCCGCAAGATTAGAAAAATCCGCGGAAAGCAACGAAGGTGATAAAATTCTACTTTTCATTTCCAACTATAATATCAGACAAAAACGATAAAAACAACAAACCTAAGCCAAAATGTATTATTTTAACCGCAAAGATTATAAAAATTCAGGACGGCATTTTTTCTCAAAAAAAACATTTTTCCGCCAGCGTTCCGTATTTTTTTTCAACCGGCTGCTCTGCCTTCGCCAACGCTCATTGCAAAACTGCGTTTTGCAACTAAAGGGCGGCGCATCCGGCGTAAATTTTTCAAAATCGCAAAAAAAAGTTAATTTTTCCAATAAACAAATTGACATTTTTTTTTCAAACTGATATATTTTTTATCACGTTGATTGCAACTTTTCTTAAGTAAAAGTTAATCAGCGTTTTCAGCAAAATTATTTTTGCGGGAATAGCACAGTGGTAGTGCGCCACCTTGCCAAGGTGGATGTCGCGGGTCCGACTCCCGTTTCCCGCTCTATTGCACAACTGTTGTAAAACAGATTATAAACAGATGCAAATTATTTTTGCGGGAATAGCACAGTGGTAGTGCGCCACCTTGCCAAGGTGGATGTCGCGGGTCCGACTCCCGTTTCCCGCTCTATGCAAAGCGATTTGGATTTCATCTGAATCGCTTTTTTTTATTACGGCATCTCTAATTTTTTTAGAGGTTCCAATTATTTTATTTCAAGGGGCCAAAAAGTGAAATTCACAAAAGAAATCACAAAGCTTGAACACTCGGCAGCAAAATTAACAGTAACAGTTGCAAAAGAAGACGTAGCAAACGGTTATAAAACAACACTCGGAAAATATGTAAAACAGGTTCAGATTCCAGGATTCCGCAAAGGTCACGTACCAGCATCGGTTCTTGAACGCAAATACGGCGAACAGATTAAAATGGAAGCAGCTGGCGACCTCATCGACAGCGTATTGAACGAAATTTTCCAGGACGAAAAAGAGCTTTCAAACCGCCCTCTTCCTTATGCGCAGCCAAAAATGGACGAAATGCCGGCATTTGACACTGCAAAAGAATTCACATTCACTGTAACTTACGATGTATTCCCTTCTGTAGAAGTAAAAGACTTCAACGGAATTTCCGTAAAAGAACCACAGGTTTCTGTAGGCGACGCAGAAGTTGAAGAAGAACTCAAAGGAATTCAGGAAAGAAACGCTGCTGTAATCGACAAAAAAGAAGATGAAAAAGCAGAAAAAGACAACATCGTTACAATCGACATTGAAGAGATCGGTGAAGACGGAAAAGCTGTAGAAGGAACAAAACGCGAAGGCTTCACATTCACCCTCGGAACAGCAGAAAACGTTTACAAAATCGACGATGACATCATCGGAATGAAAGCAAACGAAACTAAAGAAATCACAAAAAAATATGCAAAAACAGACGCTGACAAAAACCTTGCCGGAACTACAAAAAAATACAGCGTAACTGTAAAGCAGATTAAAGTCCGCAAACTTCCTGCACTCGACGACGATCTTGCACAGGACGTAAGCGACAAATACAAAACTCTTGCAGACTTGAAGGCTGACATTCTCAAAAACCTCAACATTGCAAAAGACAGAAAAATCAAAGAAATCAAGGTAAACTCTCTTCTCGAGCAGCTTATCGAAAAAAATCCAATCGAAATTCCTGCAAGCATGCTTCAGGCAGAACTCAACGGCCGCTGGGGACAGATGGCACAGCAGTTCCAAACAACTCCAGAAGATCTCGAAAGAATGGTTGTAGCTTCTGGCCAGAAAAAAGAAGATATGCTCGCACAGTGGACTGGCGATGCAGAAAAAATGCTTAAGAGCAGAATCATCGTAGATTCACTTCTTAAATCAAAAAATATTTCTGTAACTCCAGAAGAAGTTGAAGAAGCATACCAGAAACTTGCAGATTCAAATGGCGTTTCAGTTGAAGATGTTAAAAAGCACTATGCTGATCCACGTGCAAAAGAATGGTTCATCGACGACGTAAAAGAACAGAAACTTTATGATGATATTTTTGCACAGATTAAGGTTGCAAAAGGCGACAAAACTTCATTTGCAGACCTTTTCAAGGCAAACTAATTTTATAAAAGTTTAAATGTGAACGGAATGTGACAGAAAAAAATCTTGTTTACATTCCGTTTTTTTTTGGACTTCCAGATTTTTTTTGTTATATTTAAAATATCTAAAGAAAATCATACTAGATCGGAGCAACATACATGAACGAAACAATGAATAATTTAGTACCACAGGTAATCGAAAGAAGCGGAAACGGAGAACGTGCTTACGATATTTTTTCAAGACTTTTAAAAGACAGAATCATCTTTGTTGATGGCGAAATAAATGACGTTACGGCAGATTTGATTGTAGCGCAGATTCTTTTTCTTGAATCAGAAAATCCAGACAAGGACATAAGCATGTACATCAATTCTCCGGGCGGAAGCGTTACAGCAGGTCTTGCAATTTACGACACAATGCAATACGTAAAATGCGATATTCAGA
>SAMEA104315426__coassemble_491_pt1 | contig 22547 bp, 18 predicted proteins | sample SAMEA104315426__metabat2_high_PE_039 | metagenome-assembled genome bin SAMEA104315426 (sample SAMEA104315426) | gut metagenome | biome: Monkey gut; feature: monkey-associated habitat; material: faeces | place: China | collected 2013 | reverse complement strand
TTACAAGACTGATTGCGTCAGCGCCTGCATTTTTTACGGCCATTGCAACTCCAATCAAATCAGGCGCATTCGGACTGAGTTTTACCATAAGCGGTTTTTTTGTTACTTTGCGAACAGCTTCCACAACAGATGCCGCGGCTTTTGGTTCCATTCCAAACGCCATACCGCCGGCTTTTACGTTCGGACAACTGATATTCAATTCAATCATCGGAGCGTCTGTTTTATCCAGCAATTTTGCCCCTTCAACATAGGTTTCAAGACTTTTTCCGCTCAAATTGACAATTGTCTTTGCCTTGAATTTCTGCATCAACGGCAATTCGTTTTCGATAAAATGTTTTATTCCAGGATTTTCAAGTCCGATAGAATTTATAAGTCCCATTGGAGTTTCAATCAGGCGAACTCCAAAATTTCCCGGCTGACCGTCCAAAGTAAGACCTTTTGAACAAATTCCGCCAAGCGAATCAACATCTAGAACGGTCGAATATTCACTTCCGTAGCCAAAAGTTCCGCTCGCGGCAAAAACAGGATTTGCAAATTCAACTCCGGCAATTTTTACGCTCAAATCCGGTTCTTCGTTTTTAGCAAGCGGTTCGCGGCGGGCCATTCTCTGAGAAGTTACAGGCGAATCAATTTTCGCAAAATCCAAAATTTCCGCATCAAAAACCGGACCGTCTTTACAACAGCGCTTATTTCCTTCTTTTGTATGAATTGTACAGCCAAGACACGCGCCAACACCGCATGCCATTCTGTTTTCCATACTGAGCCAGCATTTTACACCAGCATCGGCACAAATTTTTTGAACCGCCGCAAGCATAGGCACAGGACCGCAGGCATAAACCGCATCGTATTTTTTTACGCTTTCGCTGTCGATTGCGGCAGTTACCATGCCTTTGATTCCGACCGAACCGTCATCTGTCGTAATCGTAAGTTTTTCCGGAAAAATATAATCAAGTCCGTAAGAACCGCTTTTAAAAGCGGCAACAAAATCATAAGACTTTTTAGGAAGAGTTATTGCAAAACCTGCAACAGGCGCAACTCCAACTCCGCCGCCAACACACAAGACTTTTGAGTTTTCGGCAGGAACCGGCCAATTGTTTCCAAGCGGTCCTAGAAGTTCAATCCCATCTCCGCTTTCAAGACTAATAAGCTCTTTAGTTCCAGTTCCTTTTAAGAGAATTAAAAATTCAATGCTAACATTGCTGTCAGAAATTCTGCGCGAATTATAAACGCTGATTGGACGGCCGAGCAAAAGTCCCGAACGAACAGAGCGCAACATATAAAACTGACCGGGAACCGGCGCAATAGCATTTCCGCCGTTTATTCCCGACACATTCACTTTCAGATACCAGACGCTTCCGTATGGAACTGCAGACTGAACGATTGAACAGCCGTTTACCTTACCTGTAGCAAAAACAGGATACGTTTCTCCAGCACAATTTTTTATTTCCGACATAAATTTTAACCTCGCTTATAAAATCTTAAAGATTGTTTTTTGCATTGAGCAGGTCAAGTTTTGCAGCAACGCAGGCATTTCCTGCAGCATCAGCAATTTCCTTTAAGCAGAGATTTCCGCTTTCAACTTTATCAGCAAGTTCAGGAGCTTTTTTCCAGGCACACAAAATACCGCGGCTTGAATTTACAGTACCGCCGGCCTTATCGAGCAAAGTAGCCGCAATTCTTGCAGCCCCGCCCTGAGCGCCATATCCAGGAATCAAAAAGAAAATTTCAGGATAAGCGTTGCGAAGCGCACGGGCATCGCTTTCTTCTGTACAGCCAACAACCGCGCCAACCGGCGAACAAGTCTGTCCAGGATATTTTTTTTCAAATTCAGCGGCAATTCTCTTTAACTCGCTTCCAGTACGGTCAAGAACACGGCCGCCATTTTTTAATTCCTGCTGCTCAATATCAACCATTCCTGGATTTGAAGTTCTCAAAAGAACAAAAATTCCTTTTGAACCAGTTGCAACTTTTGATTCGGCAGTGTGTGGCGCGCAATATTCGGTAAAAGGCTTTAAAGTATCAAAACCCATATATGGATTTACAGTAATTATATCGCTTTCAAATTCGCCGGAAAAATGAGCCCGCGCGTATGCTTTTGCAGTATCGGCAATATCGCCCCTCTTAATGTCGCTGATTGCAATAAAACCAGCTTCGTGCACAGCCTTGATTGTCTCTGCGTAAACTTTTAAGCCTTCAAGTCCCATCGCCTCATAATAAGCAATCTGAATTTTAAAACAGCAGGCAGATTTTTCAGCGGCAACTCTTTTAATGATTTCTTTATTGTAAGCAAGAACCGCATCAGTCTTAGAACCAAAAACATTTAAAAGCGGAGCCGGAATATAAGAAGGATCAGTGTCCAGACCAACGCAAAGAGGTCCGTATTTTGCCGCAGCTTCCTGTAAAATCTGCATATTGTGATTCATAAAAAAATACCTCGTTCAAAAAAATAAAACATAAACAGTTTAGCAAATTTTCGATATGATTTAAAGAATGGGCGTTCCGGAACCCTGTAACCAGGATTCCGGTCAGGCTGTCGCGTTATAAAATTGCCTTGCAATTTTTCCGTTCAGCCACGCAAGCGTGTCCGAACCGCTATGCGGCTTCCATCCTTAACGCGGTTTATTCTCCAGTCCATTCAAAATGCTGATAATCTTTTACGCCCTGCCAGTCTCCGCCCCATTCAAAACCATTTTTTGTAAAAATTTTATAGGCAAGGTCGCTGTGGTCAATTTTATAAGAAAAATTCCCGGTTCTGTCCACAAAATCAGCAGCATTCGCCGGCTCAACGCTAATCTTTCCTTTTACGGTTTTTACACACGGATTGTAGAGCGGATTTATGTCAACCGCAAGTCCAGAACCGTGTTTTGACACTTTTTTTGTAAAATTTATAAACCTAAAATTAAAACAAGACGAGTTATTGTCCGTCATGCTTTTTTCGTCGTCGGCATCGTATTCATCTATCAAGCGAATTTTTTCAATCGGATAATCAGAAACATAAAGTTCCTTAAAAATTTTCAAAAGAATTTCTGCAATTTTTTCGTTGCAAATCAATTCGCCTTCGAGAGTTTGTCCAGACAAATTCTTGTGCAAAATATGAAGAATCCGCAAATTTTCGCGCGGAAATGTGCAGTTCTTCTTAAAACTTTTTCCATTTATTTTTTCAAAAACAGAATCACAGATTTTAGAAACGTAAAATTCCCTTTCCAAAACAAAATCCTTGTTCAATTCAATTTTTTCCGTTTTATTCAAAGAAAATTCAGATTCAATTGGATTAAAATTCTGCGCCATACAAAAACTAAAAATAAAAGCAAAGTTCAGCAATATTAAATTTTTTTTCATTTTGTTATAATTTTTCCATGCAAGAAACAGTTTTTAGAAAAAACATCGAAGTCAAAAAAGAAATGGAACTTCTCTACCGCGGAAACCGCTACAAACTCGACTACGGAATCGACAATGCCGGAAAATCCTACATTTCTTTTGGCGAAGAATTTCTTCCAGCAAAACATTTTTACAGTTACGGCCAACTCGTAAACGAAGCCATGCTCGGAATTTCGCCGCTCCGCGACTCAATCGAAGTTCTTCAACTTTTAAATCCGTAAAAAAACATTCCGACATTCTATTGCAAAAAAAATCAAAAATGAAGTGCGCTTCAAAATAAATCCAGCATGCTGTCCAAATAAATATTTTCCCGAACCTGCAGCTGCGCTTCCGGTTTTGTCATGTAATAAAGCAAAAATTCAAGAATCATTGCGCTTCCAAGCCCGCGCCCTTCGATTTTAAAATTAGAAAAACCCATCGGAACATATTTATTTTTTATATCTTCAATTCCAATAAAGGAAGGATTTTCTTTTGCCTTAGAAAAAACATAGCCTTTGTTTCCGCCGGGAGATTTACAGACAAAATCTGGACAATTTTCGCCCAAATTTTTGCGGCTTACGTTTTCGTAGCAGATTTTTCGTTCTTTGCAGCCAGTCCAGCAACATTCATTGCACAAAAATTCAACCTTGCGCTTTTGTCCGGCAGTTAACTTTTCAAGCTGTGCAAAATTTTTATTCAGCCGAAAGTCCGGAACGACAAAATCAAAATCTTTTCGGTTTAATTCAGCCAAAAATTTGTCAAAATCGGTTATCACTTTTGTAGTTGAAGAAACAAAATAGAAATTAGGGTAATTTTTTTTAAGATAATCAAGCAAAATTTCAGAATGAACAATGATTCCGTTTTGAACATTCCTGCTTTTTTCAAAAAGCACACAAAGCTGATTGCATTTTTTGTCCAGGAGATGTTCGTTTTTTAAAAGCGAGTTGCTAAAAGTGAGCCGGCCAGAAATTCCGTATTTCTGCAATAATTCTAAAATTTGACCGGAATTATTTTCGCCAAAACCAGCCCTTCCGCCGCCCCAAATGCAATCGGCAGGAGCACCGTAAATCGAACCGATTTTACACCAGTCATAAAAATATTCACGATGCTCTAAAAAAAGCGGCAGAAAGGCCTTGTACAATTCGTAAAATTCAAAAAGCCCCGGCAAATGATAACAAACGCTGGGGTTATTCATAAGCCAAAAATTCAACAAAACCGTAATTTACTAAAGTTTTTACGTACACAGAAATCCGAGGATAAAGCGGTTCCGCCTTTTCGCCAAAATTTTCGTGCAGTAAATCGGCAATTTCTTTGACAGTTCTTTTTCCATCAATTTTTTGCCAGATAAAACTTCCAAACTCTTCAAGGTGAATTTGAGTAAATCTCGGTTTTTTAAACAGTTTTTGTGCAACAAGATTAAAAAATCCTTTGTTTTCCACAAAAACTGTAACTTTGCCTTCCCCGTCAACTTCAAATCTGTATTTTTTCGACTGACGAGGAACTAAATCTAAAAGATTCTGGCTTTGTTTTTTATTCTGCTTTTTCATTTTTTGCCGAACGGTTATGACAAACAATCAAAGTAACGAGCACAACGAGCAAAATAACAGAACCGGCAAGTCTTACGCCAGCAGGAATATTTGCGCCAAGACCGATTTTGTCTGCAACGCCTGCAACTGTCAAAATTGCAAGAAGAACGCCCATCAAACCTTCGCCGGCAATCAAACCAGAACAGAACAATACGCCTTTTGAGCTTTCGCTTGACTGAATCTTGTTCTTTTTGTCCATAAGTCTGCGCAAAACGCCGCCGAGCATAATTGGAGCAGTAAGTTCAATTGGAAGATAAATACCGATTGCAACGGCAAGAGAAGGCAATCCTAAAAGTTCAAACAATACTGTACAAGCAGCGCCGATAAATACATAGCTCCAAGGAAGGTTTCCGTTCATAACGCCTTCTGTTACGAGCTTCATCAAAGTTGCCTGAGGAGCAGCAAGTTCTTTTGAACCAAAGCCCCATGCCGAATCCAGCAAAATTAAAACTCCGCCAATCGTCAATGCAGAGATAATCGCACCAACTAATTCGCCAATCTGCTGCTTTTTAGGAGTTGCGCCAAGAATGTAACCAGTTTTCAAGTCCTGAGAAGTGTCGCCGGCAATAGCAGCAATTACACAGATAATAGAACCGATTGTAATTGCACTAACCATTCCGTGAGCACCAGTGTCGCCAGAAACTTTAAGAAGGATTGTCGAAATCAACAAAGTTGCAATTGCCATACCAGAAACAGGGTTGTTAGAAGAACCAACAAGACCAACCATTTTTGAAGAAACAGTTGCAAAGAAAAATCCGAAAACAACAATCAAAAGCGCGCTTACGATTCCAGCCTGAATCGGAGGAAGAATCCAAATTGCAAAAGCAATCGCAACAATGCCGGTTATTACAGCCTTAATGCTGATTTCCTGAGAAGTTCTTTCGCTTTTGTCAGAAGAAGCCGAACCTTTCAAACCTTTAATTGCGCTTGCAAAAGTTTTGCAAATCAACGGAAGAGATTTTGCAAGACTGATAATTCCAGCGGCAGCCAAAGCGCCTGCACCAATGTAACGCACATATTTAGACCAGATTGCGCCAGCACCGCCAGCAGCATAAAGCTCAGAAACGCCAATGTCGCTCGGGAACAAAACAGTATTTCCGCCAAAAGCAACAATCAACGGAATCATTACAAACCAGGCAAGCAAACCGCCGGCAAAAAGGAAAGATGAAATTCTGTATCCACAAATATAACCAACACCAATTACAGCAGGATAAATTTCGGCAGAAAATTCAGTCTTAAAAGCCTTGAGAGGAACAGCAATTACGCTTTCAACAGCCTTAATTCCGTCAATGATAAATTTAAATGCGGCGGCAATTCCCATTCCAGAAAAAACAGCCTTGGCATCGGAACCTTTCTTTTCTCCAGCCAAAAGAACCTCAGCACAAGCCTGAGCTTCCGGATAAGGCAAAATTCCGTGTTCCTGAACGATAATTGAATTTCTGAGCGGAATCATGAACAAAACGCCCAAAATAGCGCCACAGAGAGTAATGAGAGAAATTGAAAGAAGGCTAGGCTGGTTGATTAAACCTTCTTTAGCCCAAAGAAAAAGAGCCGGCATTGTAAAAATTGCGCCTGCAGCAACCGACTCACCTGCAGAACCGATAGTTTGAACCATATTGCTTTCAAGAATAGAATTTTTCTTAAAAATGATTCGTGTAATACCCATTGCAATAACAGCCGCCGGAATAGAAGCGGAAATTGTCATTCCAACGCGCAAACCTAAATACGCATTGGCGGCACCAAAAACAATCGCAAGGATAATACCAGTTAAAATTGATGTGATTGTGAATTCCGGAGTAATTTTGTCAGCCGGAATATAGGGTTTGAATTCTGAGGAATTTTCAGCCATCGGAATCTCCTTAAAAAAATTGAAAATGCGGTTTGTAAAACGTAATAACAACAAATCTCGCATCCTGAAAAAACACAAAATGAATTTTAACAGAACCTAAACATTATATCACAATATGGCATTAAATATTTTAAAAAGTCGTTTTTCGTCAGTTGTTTTCGTCAGTTTGCACAATTTTTTTTTTCCTGTACAATTCAACTATGAAGATTTTTCCAGCTAAAAGTTTTGATATTCCTGACATTTTAAAAATTGAACATGCGGCGTTTATCCCGGCAATTCAAGAAAAACAAGCAACATTTGAAGAGCGCCTCCGTGTTTTTCCTGAAGGTTTTCTGCTTCTTTCTGACAATTCTCCAAAAACAGTTCTCGAAAACGGCGAACCTCTTACCGCAGGTTATTTTACGAGCGAAATTTGGCCTTGCGTTCCCAAAACAGACAATATTTTTATGCTCGGACATTCCGCCGAAAAAACACACGATCCAAACGGCTCAGTTTTATATTTTTCGTCATTTGCACTTTTGCCGGCTTTTCAGGGCAAAAAACTCGCCGAACCATTTTTAACCGGCTGTCTGGATTCAATTTGCGGAGCATTTCCTCAAATTAAACAAATTATTCTTCTTGTAAACGAAGAATGGCACGGTGCAAAACACCTTTACGAAAAATTGGGATTTAAAGAACTACGCACAATCAAAGACTTTTTTCCGTCATTAAAGAAAAGCGCTTCTGCCGGAATTGTCATGCTAAAATCCGTCGGGTAATAGTTTTTTGATTTTTCAATGACTTTCTAACGAATCTGCCCGTCGCCGTCAATCAGATATTTTGTCGTCGTAAGAGCTTTGATTCCCATAGGTCCGCGGGCGTGCAGTTTTTGAGTGCTTATTCCCAGTTCCGCACCAAAACCAAATTCGCCGCCATCGGTAAAGCGAGTGCTTGCATTTACGTAAACGCAGGCAGCATCGATTTTTGACTGAAAAATGCGCGAATTCTGGCGGTTGTTCGTAACAATACATTCTGAATGTTTTGTGTTGTGGGAATTTATAAAATCAATCGCTTCGTCCAAAGTGGAAACGGTTTTTACAGAACAAATAAAGTCTAAAAATTCAAAGCCAAAGTCTTCGTCTGCGGCTTTTTTAATTTTTGCAGGATTTTGTACATTTTGGACAAAATTATACGATTTTTCGTCCAGTCTCAATTCAACTTTACCGGCAAATTTTTCGACAAGTCTTGGAATAAACTGATTTAAGATTTTTTCGTTTACGACAATTGTTTCTATTGCATTGCAGGCCCCCGGACGCTGAGTTTTTGCGTTCCAGGCAAGATTTAAAGCCATTTCGAGGTCTGCGCTTTCGTCAACATAAAGATGGCAAATTCCCGCCCCAGTTTGAATTACAGGAACTTTCGCCGTCTGAACAACCATATTTATGAGTTTTGCGCCACCACGCGGAAGAGCAACATCAACCTTTCCAACCGCTGTCAAAATCTGTTCAACTTCTTCATGGCTCTTGCACGGAGCGAGCGAAATTGCTTCTTCTACTCCATTTTCCGCATTTTTTAAGCCTTGTTTTATCGCTTTTTCAAGGGCAAGATTTGAATTTATCGCGGAAGAAGAGCCTCTTAAAAGAATTGCATTACCGCTTTTGTACGCAAGAGCAAAGGCGTCAGCAGTCACATTCGGGCGGCTTTCGTAAATAATTGCAACAACTCCAAGCGGAACACGAACCTGCCGAATCGTCATGCCGGCAGGAGTTTTCCAGCCGGCAACTTCTTCTCCAACAGGATCGGTCTGACTTATTATCAATTTAAACGAATCTATTATTGAATCAATTTTTTTGTCATCAAGCGAAAGCCTTTCCACAAGACTCTCGCTCATTCCGCGTTCGCGTGCATTTTTTACATCGAGAGCATTTGCTTCAAGAATGATTTTTCGATTTTTTTCTATTGAATCAGAAACGCTCAGCAAAGCCTCATTTTTTTGACTCGCAGTTTGCAAGGCAAGTTCAGATGAAGCGTTTTTTAAGCTGGCAGTTATTTTTTCAATATCCATAAATCAATCATCCGATAGAATTTTAGTAATTTGCAAGAAAATACATTCCAAGCAAAAGAAGGGCACGGCTTTTCTGTTCAGAAAAATTTGCTTTTTCCGGAAGATTTTGAATATACCACCAAAAAACTCCAAATTCTGGATCAATACGCAAAGAATATTCTTCAAATATTGGTTCCTTAGAAGTCGGTCCAAACATCAAGTAAACAACGTCAGACAAAATATGACCAAAACGGCTGTATTCATCTGCATATTTTCCAGCTTCGATATAAGCGCAGAACTGCTCCAGATTGTACAAAACTTGCTCTTTTACGGTTTCATCGTCTTTTTCAACCCAAGTTTTTTGAATCAAAAGCGTAAGATTTTTTTTAAATGAAGAAATTAGCTTCGAGTCATCACTACCAGCAAGAATTTCTGCAAAAATTTTTTCCGCATTAAACAGTCTGGAAATCGTTACTGCAAGCGAATTCACTTCCTGAACGTCTGCAACATCTTTAATTTTTTCAACTGCACTGATAATTTCTGGCTCTACAAATTCGCCAATCAAATTAGATTTTGTCATATAACAATTTTATAATTTTTCGGCTTATCTATTCAAGTGCAAGAAAAATGAAAATTTGACAGTTTGCAAATTCAGTCTCAAAATATATCAATAAAGTTAAATTAACTTTTGTCATTCTGACAGTGCACTTACGTGTAAGGTTTGCGTTGCAAACTTCATCATCAAAAAAAATCAAATCGAAAATCAGCTTTTTCGCGTTGAATTTTTAACGGAGGTTCTCAAATGAAAAAATCTTTATTTATTCTTTCGGCAGCTGTTATCACGCTGTTCGGTTTTGCTTCGTGCAATAAATCTCAGGCAAAAAAATCTGCCGTTCAGGAAATTATTTCTCAGGCAGAAAATATGACTTTTGATGAACTTTGCCAGAAGGCAATCGAAGAATCAAAAAATGCTACTTTAAAAGGAATTGGAAACTCAAGCCGCGGAAAAACTGCCGGAGCCTCATTCATCAAATATCTCAAGTCGCTTGATTCAAGTTACGCAGGAAAGATTGAATGGTCACAGCCAAAAAACAATTCAATCTTTACAACCCTCAATGTTGACTATAAAAGTGCAAATCCTGAATATTTTATGACACTTATTCAGGACGGAAACCAGATTCAGAGCAAGATGATGGACACTGGAGTTCTCCGCACATTTATTCCAAAAGAATGGGCAGAAGCAAACAAACTTGCAAAAAAAGATTATCCAGATCTTCTTCCTTTGCAGACTTTGAATAAAATTTTTATGTACAACCATTTGAACGGCGTAAAATTTACAAACTGCTGGGATTTTGTTGCTCCAGGAACACATGGTCTTTTCATGGGCGTAAATTCCGAACTTGTCGGCAAAAACTTCCTTTATATGCTCACTGCTGACAAATACGCAACCTGGCTCAAAAACGCATTTGACAAACTGCCAGCCGAAAAACAGGCTCAGTTTACTCCTGTACTCAATGAATGTGCAAAACTTGCAGAAAACTTTGGTCTTGAATCAAAGAACGCAAAATACGGTCTTGCTTACATTAAACTCTGGGTACAAAACTACAACGAAGAAACAGACGACGGTCCAATCTGCAACAGCATTGTAAAAACTTCTGCTGCCGGCGAATTTGCGCTCATCGTTTATTCAAAACTTCGTTCAGTTGCCGAAACAGCTGACGTTTCTGTAAAAAATATTTCTGTTGCAGCTTACGAAGAAGGCTACAGCGGAATCGGTGGTTACGGATACAGCCACTATCTCGAAGTTATGGATTCTTCTCCATATCCATGGACTGCCTGCGCATTTATTTCTTACATGGTTACAAAACTTGACGGTTTTACAGCCTGGGGAAAAGACATGGGCGGTTACTCAGCAAACCCAGTTCTTGCAGCAGAAAACGAAGCAAAATTCCATCACAGCACAGCCGGTGGAAACGACTTCCCTGCTAAAAACGACAGAGGCTTTGAATGGTGGGCTGCAGAAAACGGTGGCGAACTCGTAATCGAAGATCCAAAATATTGTGCCGAAGTTTCAGTTGACCTCGGCGACTGGATTGACATTACACGTGCAAACCGCAAATAAGTTTTAACCCATTTTTGCCACAAAGCGAAAGTTGAGCCTGTCAAAATACATTATCCGTTTTGACAGGCTCTCTAACCTTTATGAAGTCAACTTTTTAAGCTGGAGGTGCTTTCTATGACAAACAGCAATCTTCAGACCCAGCTGAAGCTCAACAAAATAAAAACATTTTTTTACAAACCACAAAATGTAATTCTTCTCTTATGCGGAATTGTCCTTTCTGTAACGACAATTGCTCCAATCCTGTATTTGATTCAAGATACGGTGGCAGTTCATGCAGGAACAGTCGATTCCTTAAAAACCGGTTTAAAAGAAGGTCAAATGACTTTCTACAACTGGATTGATCTTTTTACTGGCCGACTTGCAAAAGCAAATTTATGGACACCACTTCTAAACACTGTCCTTCTTTCTGTTTTTGCCTGCATTATTGCAATTTTTTACGGCGGTCTTTTTGCATATTTAATCACCCGAACAAATTTAAAATTCAAAAAATATCTTAGCGCAATCTTTATTTTCCCTTACATTATGCCACAGTGGACGCTTGCCATGGTCTGGCGAAACGCTTTTAACAGCAATGCCGTAACTGGCGGTTCAGACGGACTTTTGGCCTCGCTTTTTGAAATAAAAATGCCTTTATGGTGGTGCCAGGGAATTTTTCCTTCAAGCATAGTTCTCGGTCTGCACTACGCGGCCTTTGCATATATTTTAATCGGTGGAATTTTCCGCAACATGGACGCAAACCTCGAAGAAGCGGCAACAATTCTGGATACTCCAAAATGGAAAATCTTCCTTCACGTGACAATCCCTCTCGTAAAACCTGCAATTCTTTCGACAATTTTGCTCGTTTTTGGAAGTTCGATGGGAAGTTATCCTGTTCCGCATTATTTAAGCCTCGAAACGCTTTCTACAAAATATGTCGGTTTGAGTTCTGGACGTGCCGGAGAAGCCAGCGTTATTGCAGTAATAATGATGGTTTTTGGAATTGCAATCCTTCTTTTAAATCAAAGAAGCACTTCAAGCCGTCAGAATTTTACAACCGTAACTGGAAAATCCGGCCAAATTTCAAAAGCAAATCTCGGAAAAGTCGGAAAATATTTAATTGCGTTTATTTTTATCGTAGTCACGCTTTTTACAAGCATTTATCCGATTATTTCGTTCGCCATTGAAACATTCCTGCCAAATCCAGGCGACTACAGTTTCTTAAAAACAGGCGATTTTGAAATGCTTACGACAAAATGGTGGACAACTTCAGACACCTTGGGCGAATACGGACTTTTTGGACAGCTCGGAATTCTGCACAACGTTCAAATCTGGAAATCTTTCTGTGGACAATTGTTTGTTGCAGTCTGCTGCGCACTTTGCGCCGGAACAATCGGAACACTGGTCGGCTATGCAGTAAGCAAAAACCGCAGAAGCAAGAGCGCCGCCTATGTAAATTCGGTGGCATTTTTGCCTTATCTTATGCCTTCTCTTTCTGTCGGTGTAGCCTACTTAATTTTTGGAAAAGCACTTTCGATTGGCGGAACCTTCCTTATATTGATTCTTGTTGGAACGGTAAAATACATTCCTTTTGCAAGCAGAAGTTCGCTCAATTCAATGCTGCAACTTTCTGGAGAAATCGAGGAAGCCGCAATAATTCAGAATATTCCTTGGGTAAAGCGAATGTTTGGAATCATAATTCCAATTCAAAAAAGCTCGATTCTTTCGGGATTTTTGCTTCCGTTTATGACCTGTCTGCGAGAACTGACGCTCTTTATGCTTTTGTGCGACCAGTTCAAGATTATGACAACGGCAATGGACTATTTTGACGAAATGGGACTTTACGCCTTCTCAAGCGGAATGAACCTTATTCTTATTATTACGATTTTAATTTTTAACGCTTTAGTAAACAAACTTACAGGCGCAAGCATTGACAAAGGTGTAGGAGGTAACTGATATGCCACAGATAAAACTTACAAATGTTACAAAACGCTGGGGAAAATTCTTTGGTGTTGATAAATTGAATCTTGTCATTGACGATAATTCATTCGTTACTCTCCTCGGACCTTCCGGCTGCGGAAAAACAACAACCTTAAGAATGATTGCCGGACTCGAAACACCAACCAGTGGAAAAATCGAAATCGGCGACACTGTTGTTTTTGACAGCGAAAAAGGAATAAATATTCCTGCAAACAAGCGAAAAGTGGGATTTTTATTCCAGAATTACGCGCTCTGGCCAAATATGACAGTTTACAAAAATATTGCCTTCGGTTTGAGCAATATTTCCGAAGAACTGCCAGTTTATGACTTTGAAGCAAAAACTGCTGACCAGATTACACAAATTTTGCGCGGTTCTGTCGAACTTGTGGAACTGATAAACGGCTGCAAAGGCAAAGACGGAAAAATCGATGAAGAAAAAGTTCTCTTAAAAATCATTGATACTTTTACGGTTTCGATGTTTACTGCAAAAAAAATATTTGCAATGAAACTCCAGAACGAAGAATTCCCGTCAGAAAAAGCAAATTCGCTGTGCAAAGAATACGAAGCAAAAATCAAAACTATTGAAGAAAATTACAAACAAAAAGGAATTTCCTTAAATGACGATTTTGCTCTGGTTCAAAACGGAAAAATGCTCACAAAAACGCGCAAACTCACTTCTGAAGAAATTGACCTTGCCGTGCGCCGTGTAAGCCGCGTCGTAAAAATCGGAATGTTTATGGACCGCTATCCGGCAGAACTTTCGGGCGGACAGCAGCAGCGCGTAGCAATCGCAAGAACACTTGCTCCAGAACCAAGCGTGCTTTTTATGGACGAACCGCTTTCAAACCTCGATGCAAAACTCCGGTTAGAAATGCGATACGAACTTCAGCGGCTGCATATCGAAACAGGAAGCACATTTGTCTATGTAACCCACGACCAGCTCGAAGCTATGACTCTTGCAACAAAAATCTGTCTTATAAACAACGGTGTTTTGCAGCAGTACGACGCTCCTCTCGACGTTTACAATCACCCGAACAACCTTTTTGTCGCCGATTTTGTAGGAAATCCTTCTATTAATTTTATCGACGCAAAAGGAGAACAGACAGCCGACAAGCTTGAACTTACGCTCTTTGGCGACAAAAAATTGATTTTTAAGCCGGAAACAAAAAACGGCGAAGAATTCAATTTGGAAAAATGGTACAAAACCAGAGATGCCGACGAAGTTGAAACAGCAAAAAAACTCGAGGACGAGTCAAAACAAAAAGGTTATGTTGAAAAACAGAATAAGGACGAAGTTTTTAAGTATCACATTGCAAAAGTAAACGAAGAAGAAGGCTTTGCTGCAAAAAAAGATTCACCGGCTCAAAACGGCGACTTTGTTCTTGCAGTCCGTCCAGAATTCATAAAACTGACCGAAAATGGAAAATTTGACGGCGAAATTCGGGGAGCGTTGCCGACAGGAATGGAATCGACAATAAAAATCAGCATTGGCGAGTTTTTGTTGACAAGCGTTGTTTTTGGCGGCGTAACATTCAAAATTGGAAGCAGTCAAAAATTCGATTTTACCGGCAACGACTTAATGCTTTTTGACAGAAAGAGCGGAAAACTCATTACGCACGGAAAAATTGAATAGTTTGTCCTGATTTTCAAAAAATGGCGGTTTTTCTGTAAAAAGACAAGCCGCTGTTTTTTTTGAAAGAAAATCCTAGCCCGTGCCGGAACAGCGCGAAGCGTCCGCCGCGGCGGATGAAGCGAAAGCGGAACTGTGGAGCGGACGGTTAGAGCAAAAAATATGCTCCAGAATTTCATTTTTCTTTTATTAGTTATAAAATATTTTTATGGTAACATCTTCTCTTAAACGTTTTGTGCATCCTGATTTGTTGCATGGAAGCATTTTTAAGGCAATTGTGCTTTTTACGTTGCCGCTTTTTGTTTCGTATATTTTTCAGCAGCTTTATAATGCGGCAGATACGGTTATTATCGGGCGACTTTTGGACGACAACGCGCTTGTCAGCATTGGAGCATGCACGGCTCTTTATGAACTTTTGGTCGGTTTTGGAATTGGTTTTGGAAACGGTCTGAGCATTGTTGCGGCAAAAGCTTTTGGGGCAGGGGAAGTTGAAAAATTAAAAAAAATTACGGCGGCTTCGATTGTAATCACAATTTTTGTTACCGTTTTTATTATGATTTTGACGGCTTTTGGGCTAAAACCAATTATGGTTCTTTTAAAAACGCCAGCCGACCGTCTGAACGAAGCATATTCTTATATTTCGGTGATTACGCAGTTTTGCGGAGTTTTATTTGCATATAATCTTTTTGCAGGAATGTTGCGCGCTATCGGAAATTCTTTTGTTCCGCTCTTGTTTTTGATTTTTTCTTCGGTTTTGAATGTAATTCTGGATTTTGCTTTTATAAAGGCGACAGGTTCAATTCGAGGAGCTGCAATTGCGACGGTGATTGCGCAGTTTGTGTCGGGATTGCTCTGTCTTATCTACATTTTCTGCGCAGCAAAAATTCTTGTTCCGTCTTTTAAACATTTTTCGTTCGACAGTTCGCTTTACAAAGACCTGATAGGGCAGGGGCTTTCCATGGCATTTATGGGAGCAATCGTCCATTCGGGAACTGTAATCCTTCAAAGCGCCATTAACTCGCTCGACCAGATGATAATTGCCGGCCACCTTTGCGCCAGAAAAATTTTTACCCTGACAAACATTCCAATTATTACGCTTGGACTTGCCGCTTCGACCTTTGTTTCGCAGAATTACGGAGCCGGACAAATTGAGAGAATCCGAAAAGGTGTAAGAATTTCGATTTTTATAACAATTGTCTGGACATTTTTGCTTTTTTTGCCGGCGTGGTTTTTAACGGAAGATTTAATAAAATTTATTACAAATTCAACAAACCCAATTCTCCTTGATTACGCAAAAAAATACATCCTGTTTACTCTGCCTTTTTACCTTGTTTTGGGCGGACTTATCGTAATCCGGAATGCATTGCAGGGTTTTGGACAAAAAATTCTGCCTTTAATTTCGAGCGTAATTGAACTTGCAGGCAAAATTACATTCACCTGCCTTATAATTCCAAAACTCGGAAAATGGGGAGTTATTCTGTGCGAACCGCTGATTTGGTGCGTAATGCTTGTGCAGCTTTTGACAGTTTATCTGCGGCTTATCAGAGGCAATTCGTGCACACCGTCGCCAGAGCCACAGGCAAAAAATCCTGCCGAATAACCAATTTTTTGAGTATAATCCTTTTGGACATTTTCAATAAAAGAATCGATTTTTTGTTTTTGAACCAAGGCGATTGCGCAGCCACCAAAACCAGCTCCAGTCATTCTTGCGCCCAAACAGCCGTCCTGTTTCCATGCGCTTTCTGCAAGAGTGTCGAGCTCAATTCCGGTAACTTCGTATTTTGAGCGGAGCGACTCGTGGCTTTCGTTCAAAAGTTTGCCGAGAGCCTTTAAATCTCCGTTTTTTAAGGCAACGGCCGCTTTTAAGACGCGTTGATTTTCAAAAACACAATGTTCCGCCCTTTTTTGCAAAATTTCGTCTTTTATGAGCGATTTATTTTTTTCCCAGTCTTCAGCCGAAAGTTCGCAAAGAGCATTGATTTTAATTCCGGCAGATTGCAGAATTTTCAAGCCCTGCTCACATTCTGCACGGCGTTCGTTGTATTTTGAATCCGAAAGTTTCCGCACCTTGTTCGTATTCATTACGATAAAACAGCAGTCGCCGAGTTCAAGCGGAACATATTCGTATTCGAGGGTTGCACAATCCAGAATTTCAGCAAAATTCTTTTTTCCGGTTGCAATAATGAACTGATCCATAATTCCGCACTTTGTATTCATAAAACGGTGCTCGCTCATCTGCCCGATTTTTGCAATTTCTGTCCTGCTCACGTCAAACCCAAAAGTTTCGCAAACCGCAAAGGCAAAACCACATTCCAAAGCCGAAGAAGACGAAATTCCGCCGCCAGCAGGAATATTTGACGCCATTAAAATTTCAAAACCGCAGTCAAAAACAAAGCCTTTTTCTTTTAACTGAGTCAAAATTCCATTCAAATAATTCGCATAATCGTTCTCGTTTGAATAAGCAAAATTTTCGTTTATATCAAACTCAAAACTGAGCGGAAATTTTACGTCTTTATAAAAAATTTTCGAATCGCGCCGTTTCCTAATCGCCACGTACAAATAACGGTTAATGCATGCCGGAAAAACCTTGCCGCCGTTGTAGTCGATATGTTCGCCAATAATATTTATTCTGGCCGGAGAAGCAAAAATCCGCACGGAGTCCTTCTCGCCGCCGTAAATTCCCAAAAAATCATTCAAAAGTTCTTCCGGTGAATATTCTTTTTTTGTAAGTGAATTTTTCATTTTGTCCTCCAGAGCAAAAATTCAATATTCGGGTGGCTTTTTGTTCCACAAAAACCGGGCTTTTCGGGGTTCCGGCTTTCGCCTGCATTCCTCCGCAAAGCTCCGGAACGGCTCCGCCGCCCCTACAATCCCTGCCACGCAAGTGGCAGGTCGTGCGATTTAGCGCACAATATAATCAACGAGTTTTGCGTCAGCAAAAGTCGCAGCGTGCTTGCACGCAATATCCCTGCCACAAAACAGCAGGTCGTGCACTTTTAACATTTTTCTGTCAAAAATTCATAAATTGTTTTTTGATAATATTCTTCGCCAGAGCGCAAAATGCAATCTGGAAAATTTTTATGGTTCATGCAGTCCGGAAAACGCTGGGCTTCAAAGCAAAGTCCGTCAAAAGGCTTTTGCAAAACTCCGCTTTTTCCCGTAAAGTTTTCAAGATAATTTCCGGTATAAAACTGAATTCCGCGTTGGTTTGTATAAATGTTCATTTTTATGCCGGATTTTTCAGATTTGCACCAACCGGCTTTTTCCACATTTTTTTCGTCCGCTTTTGTCACAAAACAGTGGTCATAACCGCGCATTCCCGTCATTTTTTGCAATTTTTCTAAATCTTTGCCAACGAGTTTTGGCTCCAAAAAGTTAAACACAGAATTTTCATCTTTGCAAACATCCAAAAATTCTCCCGTCGGAATCATCTCGTCCACTTTTAAAATCTGCTGACAATCCAGACAGACAGTGTGATTTAAAATATTTTCTCCCTTGCAACCGTTCAAATTAAAATATGCGTGATTTGTTAAATTTATTGGAGTCGGTTTGTCTGTTTTTGCAAAATATTCGAGAACAAGCTGATTCTTGGAATTTAATGAATAAATAACTTTTAATTCGAGATTTCCAGGAAAATTCTGCTCGCCGTCGCGGCTCAATCTTGTAAAAACAATTCCGGCGTTGTCGTCCGTCAAAAAAGATTCGGCCTGCCAGATTTGCTTTTCGTAACGAAAAAATCCGCCGTGCAAACAGTTTTTGCCGTTATTTACGTCCAAAACATAATTTTTTCCGTCAAGAAAAAATTTTCCGCCGGCAATTCTGTTGGCAAACCGGCCGACAATTGCATTGTGCGCCTGAGTTCCATTTTTCCAGCCAGAAAAAGTATCAAAACCTAAAAGAACATCGGTTTTTTCGCCGTTTTTGTCTGGAACAAAAAGATTTGTAATCGTACAACCAAAATTCATTGCAGAAAAACTCATCTGTCCGTTAGAAACAGTCCAGCCGTCAACATTTTCTTCTATATTGAAATGCAAAATGTCCATAATCTATATTCAAGCCGAAAACACGATTTGTCAAGAAAGATAAAAAAACCGCCTGCTAAAACTAAAAACTTTTAAGAACCGCCAAACTTAGCCCGGATCGGAACAGCGCAAAGCGTTCAAAAGGCGGAAAAGTTTTCCGCCCTTTGAATGGAGCGTAAGCGGAACTGTGGAGAAGCCGGTTTGTAGTTGTAGTGTGCTCCTAAAAATCAAAAAATCTGGCCAATTCTAATTTTTAAACATAATTCTGCACAAATGACGGTCGAGCGTTTTCCACGAAACTCCGAGTTCCCGGGCAAGAGAAGATTTTGTGCGTCCCTGGAGAATTTCTTTTTTTATGTAATCGCTGTTTTGAGAAAGTTTGTAAATCGTTGATTTTTGGCCTTTTTTGCGTCCAATATGCTTGCCTTCCCGGCGAACCCGGTTTAGCCCGACTTTTGTGCGCTCAGAAATAAGCTGCCGTTCAATTTCTGCCGAAAGTCCGAACGCAAATGCCAAAACTTTTGACTGAATGTCGTTACCAAGCCTGTAACCGTCTTTAATTGTCCAGACTTTTACGCCGTTTTCCAAAAAATGCTGCAAAACGTTCATAATCATAATGAGCGACCGGTCAAAACGCGAAATTTCCGTGCATATTATAAGGTCGCCCGAATGAGCCGAGTTCATAAGAATTTTACCGAGTTTGCGGTTTTCTGGCCTCTTAGTTCCGCTTATTTTTTCTTCAATCCAAGAATCAATTTTTAGACCGTTAAGCTGGCAGAATTTTTCAATTTCCATCTGCTGATTTTCCAAATTCTGGTGGCTGGTCGAAACCCGAATGTAACCGTAAGTCATTTAATATCTCCAAAAAAATAAAATTTAAAGAATATAGTAGCACACTTCACAAACATCCCCACAAAAGAAAAACCAAAAAATATAAAACACATAGCCGAAAAAAATTAAACATCCCGCAAAAAAGTCAAGCCCCCCAAAAAACACAAAAATACACCAAAACCCTATTAAAAAAAAACGTTGGTTTAAATTTCCCAAAAAATAGGAGGATTTTTTATTATGAAAAAAATCGTAGCCGCAGTGGCAGCTGGGTTGATTCTTGCTGGTGCTGCATTTGCCGACGTTTCTTTTTCTTGGAAAAGAACAAATATCGTTGGTGGAACATCTAAGGCATTAGACAGCGTAACACGCTCAGATTGTCTTGGTCTTGAACTTTCTAATGATATTGCCGGTGTTGTTTTTGACTGGGATATTGAAGAAGGCTCGTCAGACACAAGCAAACTCGCACTTGATTCATATTATGGTTGGATGACTTTTGGTCTTCCAGTTGGAAACTTGCAGGTAACTTCTGGAAAATGGAACGGACGCTACAGCGACCGCGTAAAGAGCGATGCTGGCGATCTCGACGGAAAATATTACGAAGCATATAAACTTGGTGTAATCGAAGGTAGAATCGCTTCTGACTCAGACAACCTTACACAGGGAGCTATGTCTACAGTTCTTGCTTATACTCTGTCAGATGCACTTCCAGGTACACTTCTTGTAAAAGCAGGTATAAGAAGTGTTAAGGATCTTGGTTTGAAAGATGCTGCTGATAAGACTATCGAAGATTACGGTAAATTTGATTCAAAGGCAGGCTTTGTTGCAGAAGTTGGATACCGCCAGGACGGTCTCGTAAATCTCGACGTTACTATCAGAAGTGTTATGGACAAATGGACATCTGTAGGTGCTTTCGTAAGCCCTCTTATGGTAGAAAACCTCAGAGCTACAGTTGGCTTTACAATGGGCGACTTTGACGGCGACAAGGAATTTGCATTTGATGCACGTGCCCGCTATGCAATCACAGAAAAAACTGCTGTAACAGGTATGTTCAACTATTCTTCAATTGCTAAAGAACTTAAAGCATCAAAATCAGGAGATGATTTAAATGCAATGTGGACAATGATTTCTGTAAACCATGTTGCAGGCGACAATATCCGCTTCCTCGCTACATTGCAGAACACAGTCCGCGACTTTGACGCTAGCAAGGGCAAAACTCTTACAGCATTCACACCTGCCTGCGAAATCACGGTTTCTGAAAAGGCTGTCGTTACTGCTGCCTTCGACATGCGCTGGGATGGAAAGACTCCTTATGCCGGCGTAGGCGATGTTTCGCTTCCAATCTACGTAACTCTCTCTCTGTAGTTAGAGAAATGCTTGCTTAGATAAAAATTCTTTGGAGGAATTAAATGAAAAAGATAATTAGCGCACTTACTTTGGGTGCAATGGTTGCAGGAGCTGCATTTGCAGACGTTGGTCTTGCCCTCAACTACAGACAGCGTGCAACTCTCCTCTCTCATAACAATGAGTTTTATACATATAAAAAAGGTGCAAAAGATAAAAAAACCGAGGAAGATACTGCTATTTTCAACACAGACAAATACTCTGGAAACGGAACAGATAACCTTTCTATTACTCTCGGTGGGGACATCGCTTCCTTCCAGGTTGTAGTTGTAGGTGATGAAGCAACAACTAGCAAACTCCGCACAAAGACTCTGGGTGCAGACCTGCACGTAGGAAAAGTAGGTCTTTTTGCCGGTTTCTGGTCAGACGGTAAGGTTAAGGGTGCATACCGCAACAAGGCAGATATCGATGCCGGAAACATGGAAGGTATGGACTTTGAATTCAAAAAGCTGGGTTCTGCCTATGCAGGTTCTCCGTCTTTCTTCGTAGACAACATTGTAATGCCTGTAAACGTTACTGCTTCAGAAAGCTATGCCATCGGTGCTACTTACAACATCCGCAACTTCAAAGCCTGCAAACTGGAAGTAAACGCAGTTTACATCTCTAACGAAACTTCTGACGAAAACGGTCCTTCTTATACAGATAAAGATAAGAAAGTTACTCCGAATTTGGTTTCTGGAAATCTTCAGGGACACACTCTCGTAGGTCTTGTTGAAGCAAACACCGCTTACGGAACAGGTGAATTCGTATTCAAGTACGGTCAGGCATTGTCTGAACTGAAGACCTCCGGTAAGTCTAACTCTTTTACAGGTTATAAAAATGCTGATGCAATGGCATTTGGTCTTTACCTCCAGCCAAAAATCATCAACAACCTTACTGCTACAATCGGTGGTGCAGGTTCTGTTGTAGACGGCGACTTTACAGACTGGTCTGCTGACCTCCGCCTGTACTACAAAGCAGGGGCACTTTCTTTCACTTCTTTCCACAGCTACTCTGCAATTGTTGACGCAGAAGAAAACGCTGCTAAACTCAATGGAAAAGGAAATGCTGCAACAAAAGGTATTGCAACAAGCAAAGCTTTGGGCGACAGCATGCAGCACAAAGGTACAGCACCTGCCCGCGACGCAATCCTTACAAACAACCTGATGGTACGCTATAAGGTAAACAAGAGCTTTGCAGTATACGGTGTAGTTGCAGACATGATTGGTTTGGGCGAAAATATGGGTAAAAAATTTACAGACAAGGACGGAAAAGAGACAACAGATCCTCTTATCCAGCTCCGCGCTTCTGCCTGGGCACAGTTCTACGCAGGTGGCAACTCAATTTCTGTAGGTCTTGTATACGAAAACTACGACGTAGCAGAAACATACGGAGATTCAGTACAGAACATTGCAATCCCAATGATCTTCCGTGTTAAGATGTAATATTGCATAGCCAAAAATAGTTCTAAGTGAACAAAAGCCAGCCGAAAGGCTGGTTTTTTTATGCATATTTTGAACGCGCTGTTCCGATCCGGGCTAAGTTTTTTCGCAAATGCGGCATTTTTTGCTCTTTCTTTTCCCTGTTATTAAAAAAAATACCAAAAAAATCAACTTTTTTCTTCAAAAAATGTCAAAAGTTGACAACCGCTTACAATATATATAGTGAGCGAATCTGAAAAAATCAAAACATTTATCATCACAAAGCCTTCATTTTCCTCAAATCCAATTTTTTTTAGTTTGCGTTGCAAACTTTCTTATCATCGCTTGTTTCTCACTTCGTTGCGAAACA
>SAMEA104315426__coassemble_484_pt1 | contig 22931 bp, 19 predicted proteins | sample SAMEA104315426__metabat2_high_PE_039 | metagenome-assembled genome bin SAMEA104315426 (sample SAMEA104315426) | gut metagenome | biome: Monkey gut; feature: monkey-associated habitat; material: faeces | place: China | collected 2013 | reverse complement strand
AATCTACGATTAGCCCGTTCAATTCTTCAATTTTTGCAAGTATATTCAGGTTTTTGCTGTGGTTGTAAATTATGTCGTTTGTAAGGGTTTCAAGTTTTTCGTTTATAACCTGAATTTGCACAAAATATGCCGGTTTTCCTGTTTTTGTGTCAATCAGCGGAAAACCCCGTTTTTTTCGTTTATAAATCAGAACTTCATAATTGTTTCGGGTTACATATTTCATAAAGTTGCTGAGTTTTTTCCGGTAATTCTCGATTTGCTCCAGACTTTGGTCTGAAGCGAGCTTGTCGCCGGCAGAGTCCAGTTCGTCTTTTAAAAAGACAACGGCCTCTTCGATTTCCATTCCCGCAAGTTCTATTGGAAGACCTTCGCTTGCAAGATTAAATTCTTCCTGTTTTTTTTGAAGGGAATTTGCAAAAACACTTTTTTTTGCCGTTGCTGTTTTTGAATTTTTACTGGCTTCTCTGGCTTTTTGTCTTGCGGCTTCCTGAGTTGCTGCAAAATAAAGTGACTGATTTTTTATTGCGTCGATTCCAGCCATTTAAATAACCTTACTGCGAATTGCCTGCTGATCCAGATATTGCCTGCTTGAAGCTTTAAATTCTTCTTCGTTGCTGAGAGAAATGCAATGTCCGTTAAAGATTACATCTTCTTCAATTTGAAGACTTTTTGTCATGATGTCGCCGATAACCACTGAATTTGAAAGAAGTTTGATTCCTTTTGGAGCTGTTATGTCGCCAAGAACGATTCCGCCGACAACAATTGATGAAGCTGTTATATTGCCTTGAATTTTTGCACGTTCGCCAATTATTATGTTGCCGGGACTTTCGATTTTTCCTTTTATATCTCCATCAACTCGAATAAATCCATTTATCTTTATATCTCCTGAAACAAATGAACCAGGACCAATGAGGGTATTGATTGAAATATCGTCGGAAGTGAATGCCATTTTATTTTGAAAGTTTTACGTTTACGTATTTTGCAGGATCTACTACGTCCGAACCGATGTGGATTTCGTAGTGAAGATGAGGACCTGTCGTAATTCCAGTGTTACCGATTGTGCCGATAATCTGTCTTTGCGAAACAAATTCTCCTTTTTTTACGCGCGCTGTCTGCATATGGCAGTAGCGTGTGTAAATTCCATGTTTGTGCTTGATGATTACAAAGTTTCCAAAACTGAAATCATAACCTACAGAAACGACCTGTCCGTTTGCAGTTGCTACAATCGGGTCGCCGCTGCGCCATGTAGAAAGGTCGAGCCCTTTGTGAATATACCATTGGCCTGTAATCGGGTGCATATTCTGACCAAAAGGCATAGAAACGTGACCGATTCCTCCGCGGATTGGCCAGATGTTTGGAATATCTGTAAAAAGTGTGCCCTGGCTTTCGAGCATTTTTCCAATTTGTTCGATTGGCTGAACCGCGTTTTCAAGATAAGAATTCAACTGGCGGATATCTGTTGCTTCTCTTGTTGAGCCCGTAACCTGGCTTTTTGTGTCAAAAAGAGAAGAAAGGTCGGAGTCGTTCATTGAAGCTTTTGAAACTGAGCTTGAACTGTCAATTCCGAGGAGCGAAAGCGACTGCGAAAGTGATGACTGAAAACGCTTTGCTGTCTGTAAAAGATTGTTGTTTTCGTCGCGAAGCTCGTCAAGGCTTGCAAGTGTCTGACGGTTTTCGTTCATTAAACGGCTGATTTCTGCACTTGAACCGGCAGCCTGTCTGTTAAAATAAACAAATGAAGAAATAATTCCTATTATAAGCACGATTCCAAAGCAGAGCGCAAAAACATTTGTCTGGAAATTTACAACTTTGCTCTGCGAATGCGGAACTATCATGATTGTAAGCCTGCTGTCGCAAATCTTGAAAAATCTGACAAAAAAGTGTCCGATTTTTGAAAAACCTGCTTTTAAAACAGACATAAAAGATGAGGCAATGTTTTTTTCTATTTTTTTATAATGCCGAGTTTTAGCCATTTTTTCTCCGGTGATTGCATTTCACCATAAATTACTGAAACATTTAGGAACGGTTGTCCCCAAATATACCATTAACATTTTATCATAACAAAGCACTATGAATATGTCAATTTTAGCGCTGTTGTTGTGAAATAACGTCTTTTTAGGTGCTTGTAAAATGCAGTTCTTTTTTTCAAAGTCCCTTTAATTTGACAATATATAATTTCTCGTATATTCTATCGGTATAAAGTTGTTTACAGATTACCTGTTTTTTTGCAGGTGGTCTGTCATATCATTTTCTATTTCGGAAGAAAAAGCCATGCAATTTTTTGATACTCATGCTCACATCGGGCTTATTTACGATGATCCTATTGAACAATTACGCGTTATTACTCAGGCTCGACTTGCTGGAGTTACACGCATCGTTTCTATCAATAATTCTCTGATTGATTTTAAAAAAGTTTACCAGACTTTAAAAGCAATTCCGGGAATTTACCATGCTGTCGGTGTTGCTCCTTCTGAAGTTACAACTCCAGGAAAAGACTGGATTAGTACTATTGAAGAGAGCCTTTCTCTGCCAAATGTTGTTGCTGTCGGCGAAACTGGTCTTGATTATTTTAAGCAGTTTGGCGACAAACGCACACAGATGGAGCTTTTTATCACTCAGCTTGAACTTGCAGAAAAGCATCAGCTTCCTGTAATCATTCATAACCGCGATGCTGGAAAAGATATTTTTGATGTATTAAAGCACAGAATTCCCTCAAAAGGCGCAATTTTGCATTGTTATAGCGAAGATGCTCCTTTTGCAAAAAAATGTCTTGAAGCCGGATTTAACGTTTATTTTTCTTTTGCAGGAAATTTGACTTATCGCAACGCAAGAAATTTGCACGAAACGGTTTTGAATATTCCTCATGACAGAATTTTAATCGAAACAGAAAGTCCTTTCATGATTCCTGCTGAATTCCGCGAGAAAAAACGCACAATGCCGGCTTATCTGCCTTCAACTGCAAAATTCCTTGCAGAAATGCTGGAAGTTCCTCTAGAAGATTTGAGTAAGCAGCTTTGGACAAACAGCTGTAAAGTTTTCAATTTGCCGGAATAAATGAATTCGCTTTATCATCCAGTTTCTATCGGTTCTCTCAATTTAGACGGAAATATTTTTCTTGCTCCTATGGCGGATTTTTCCGATGCAAGCTATCGAAGTATTTGTGCTGACTGTGGCATGGATTTTGGATATACGGAACTAATCAGTTCTGAAGCGCTTGTTCGGGACAATAAAAAAACTTTTGAGATGATGAGGCGTGCACCGAATGAAAAGGCTTATGCTGTCCAGATTTTTGGTTCTTTGCCGGAAACCATGGCACGTGCTGCGGAGATTGTCCAAAAAGAAACTCGATGCGAATGTATTGATATAAATTGTGGTTGTCCGGTTCCTAAGGTTACAAAAACTGGAGCTGGAAGCGTTTTGACTCGTGAGCCGGAAAAACTCTATTCAATTACAAAGGCTGTTGTTCAGGCCGTGGATGTGCCTGTTTCTGTAAAAATTCGTACTGGCTGGGATTCAAAACACATAACTTTTAAGGAATGTGCTCAGGCGGCGATTGAAGCTGGAGCAAAGGCAATTACTTTGCATGGAAGAACGGCGGTTCAAGGTTATGGCGGAAGTGCCGACTGGAATTCAATCAAAGAACTTGTTGAATACGTTAATGGAAGAATTTGTGTTTTTGGAAACGGCGATGTAAAAACTCCGCAGGATGCGCAGCGCATGCTTACAGAAACAAAATGTGACGGAATAATGATTGGAAGAGCCGCTCAGGGAAATCCATTTATTTTTAAGCGAGTGCGGGAATATCTGACTGAAGGCACAATTTCTGAAATTTCAATGTCAGAAAGTCTGGCAATGGGATTTAAGGAAATGCAGCTTTTGGTTGATTCTATCGGTGAAAAAGCGGCTTGTCTTAAAATGCGCGGCCGTTTTAGCAACTATATAAAAGGTTTTGACGGAGCAAAAGAACTTCGCCTAAAAGTGATTGCCTGTTCAACGCAAAATGAGTTCAAAGAGGTTTTGCAGCAGTATCTGTAACGGCTAAATCTAAAAACTGTTTTTTTATATGCTTTTGCCGGGTTGTAAAAAACTTTTTTTAATTTTAGAATAAATAGCTGTTATGGGGATTTTATCATTTTTAACTGACATTTTTGAATCAATTTTTATGGCCTCGTCCCCGGAAGTAAAGAAAAAACAGGCTTTGCATAAAATTGAACAGGAATTAAAGCTGATTCAGCCGGTGATTTTTAAAAACGGTTTTTTGCAGCCGAATTTTGCCGAACTTTTTAGAATCCTTTTTGAAAATTCAAGAATTCTTGAAGAATTGCTTTCTCAGACAATTTGCAGCACAGACATAAAACGAAAAACTTTTTACGAAGCTCAGCTTTTATTAACCGGATTTTCTAACCTGAATCAGGAAAAACTCGAAAATTTGGGTTTGGAAAAAAGAAAGAAGGAAGTCCTTGATTCAAATTTGCCGATGAGCAGGGTTTTTGAAAATCAAAAGCATACCTTGGAATATCTTTTAAAAGAATTGAATTCACCAGAATTTTTTAAAATTGATGAAATTATTGCGTCCTTGCAGCAGTTGAACGACGTCTGCCAGTTCAATTATTTGAATATAATTCACAATTTTGACCCGAATTATTCCGCTTTGATTTCTGCTTATAAGGCGGATTTTTTTGCCTGCGTTCCAGAGGCAATGGCAAATTCTCTGTTGGATTTTTATTATCTTACGGCGCATTTTAAAATAACCTCATCGCTTGGACGGGCAGTTGTTGCTTTGGCGGAAATATCTAGCGGTGGAAAAAGACTTGATTCTGCAAGTTCAGAAAAATATCTCGAAGCCTTAAAAAAAATGAATTCTGTTCTTGTAAATTTTCTTAATCCGGAAAATCAATTAAAAGTAATTCGTCTTGCAAAAAAAGACCCAGACCTTGTTCCGCAGATTGCAAGTTATAAGCCTGTCTCTCGCCAGCGTTTTGCAGATTTTATGAAGGAAAAATTTATTTCTGACGAAACGAGAATTAAAACCGAAATTAAGGACAGCACGATTTCGACAGATTTAAAAAAACTTTTTGAAGAAAATCCGCTTGAAGAATTTTTTGCTTACAACAGCCAGAACAGTGCGAATATACGGTTAAATTGTACAAAATCATACAATTGGATTACGCCTTTGCAGATTGAAAAAACGTTTGCAGTTCATTATTTTACGGATTCGATTCAAAATCTTCTTGAAGACATTGTAATTGAAGGTTTTTTTGAAAATCCGTCGACTAAAAAATTATTTTCGGATGCGGTTTACGCTTGCGAAGAATGTGTAAATTCTTTGGGCGAATTTGACAGGTCTTTTGAACGTGAAGGAAAAAACGATCAGGCGGTTATCGAAGGTTTTATCCGTGACGGTCAGCGCGATGCGGATTTTGTAAAAAAACTGGAAGCAACTGTCGATAATATAAATGAGCAGGCTTATGAAACTGTTCAAAATTTTGCATCGCAGTTCTTTGATTTGTACAAGCAGATTGGTGACCTTTTTATCGATTCAAAAAAAGTAAAGCCGGATTTGTGTTCAAATATAAAAGTTTTGCTGGGCTCTTCACGAAACAGAGAAAATTCCAACAGGCTGGAAACTCAGCTTGAAAAATGGGCGATTTTTCTTGAAATAATGAAGAATTACGTTATAGTTGGAGAGGTCGAGAGGAAATGAGTCAAGATTTATCACATTCAGAGCAAACTCCAAGTTTAAATCCCGAATATGCTGAAATTGTCAGTCAATATGAAAAGAAGATTTATGATTTAAAGACTCTTCTGGAGATTTCTCGGTCGCTTTGTTCGACAATTGAATTTTCGCAGTTGATTGAGTCAATCCTCTATACTTGCATGGGACAGTTTAGGGTTTTGGGAGCCGGTGTTTTTGTTCCTGAGCCTTTGGACTCGGATTATTTTGTTTTGAACAGAAATTATAACGGTCTTGAACTTGACCCGAATGTAACTTATAGAATTTCAGTATCTAATCCGCTCATAAATGTTATTACAAAAAATGACAGAGTTTTTACGATTGATGAATTAAAGGCGGAAGTTCCTGCTTATGCGGATTTGGAACCGATTTCTTCTTTAAAACCGTCATTGATTGTTCCTCTCGTTCAAAGAAATCATCTTGACGGAATTCTGGTGCTTGGCGAAAAAATTTCTTTGCCGGAAGAACAGGGCTACAGTTCGTACGAAAAGGAATTGATTTTGACAATTGCCTCTCTTGCTGCTGTTGCGATTTATAATTCAACTTTGCTCGAACGTTCTTCTACTGATATGATGACGCATTTAAAGTTGAAATATTTTTTCTACAATGTGCTTACGGACAAAATTGATGCCGCAATGGCGCAAAATTTGCCGCTTGCCGTAATTATGTTCGATATTGATTTTTTTAAAAGATTCAACGACACTTACGGTCATGCCTGCGGAGATTATGTTTTGCAGACAGTTGCAAAAATTATACGCTCCTGTATTCGTTCCTGCGATTTGGCAAGCCGTTACGGTGGAGAAGAATTTACCGTCATGCTGGACAAAACCGGAAAAGACGACGCAATGACAGTTGCGGAAAGAATCAGACAGCATGTTGAAGAATATGATTTTTGTTACGAAAATCAGCATGTAAAAGTTACGATTTCGATTGGCGTTACGGTTTTTGATTCTGAGAAAAATCTTGTTTCTTCGCCAAAGCAGCTTGTTGATCAGGCTGACCAGGCGCTTTATGTTTCAAAACGCAGCGGAAGAAACCGTGTAACTTTTGCGGACGAGAGACTTATTTCTGAAATTAAAATTACTGAATAAAAAATATGGCATCGATAATACGAAAACCTTTTAAATACAGTTTTAAAAATGCAACGATAATAATCGTTCTTATAAATGCAGGAATTTTTTTGCTTGAAAAAATGTTTCCGCAAATTCAATATTTTTGTTCACTTAACGTCTATACCTGTCTTGCATATAAGATGTTCTGGCAGCCTTTTACTTATATGTTCATACACGGAAGTTTTACTCATGTTTTGTTTAATATGATTGGACTTTTTTGTTTTGGACTTGCGGTTGAAAAGACAATCGGCACAAAAGAATTTGTCTTGATGTATCTTTTGATTGGTTTTGCAGGCGGAATTTTTTCTTTGGCGGTTTATTATTTTTTTGGACTGTACAGAGTCTTTTTGATGGGCGCCAGCGGAGCGGTTTACGGAATTTTGCTTGCTTATGCGATTCTTTTTCCGAGAAGCACAATTTTTATTTGGGGGTTGATTCCAGTTCCTGCGCCGGTTTTGGTCATTGCTTATGCTCTGATTGAATTTTTTGAACAGTTTTTTTCGTTTAGGGACGGAGTTGCACATTCTGTTCATTTGGCAGGATTTGCATTTGCCTGGCTGTATTTTGTTGTAAGGTTTGGAATAAATCCGTTAAAAGTATGGAAAAACGCTTACCGTTAATTTTATTTTTTTCGATTTTTGTTTTTTTGAGAGCGAATTTAAATTCAGTCTTTGCCCAGAATTTAAATCAGGAGCAGAAAATTCAAATTCTTTTGTGGGCAGAAAAAGAAGCTTTTCCAGGTTTTGTCTGGAATGAAGAAGAAAAAAATCTTGATCTGAAAAAAAACGAAAACGCTCTTCCGGTAAACCGTTTAAAAAAAACTGCGCCTTTTTTTGTTCAGGGAATGCTTTATGGCTGGAAGGTTGAATACACTCCTTACGATAAAGCCCGCGGGGTTAAAGAATATTTGAATTTTGAGCCAGTTCAAGAGCTTACGCAAAGTGAATTGAATTCTATTCAATATAAAAATCCGGCTTTTAAGGATGACAGGCTTTACTGTCGCGTTGAGTTTGACAGAAGTGAATTTCAGCAGAACCTTTATAAATCGTGGCAAACTGTAAAAAATCCGAGAATTCGCGGTGTTGGCTATGGAAAACTTCAAGACGGTTTTGCTGGAATTGAGCAGGCCTGCGCAGAAGCAATAAAAAATGCAATTCGGGAATATTGGCGCGCACAAATTAAAAATAAACCAAAAGAAATAGAAAGCAGACTTTTAATCTGTTGTGCTCCGGTGATTGGTGTTGAGGCCGGCCGCTATCGTGTTATGCTTGATTTTTTTATGGAAACCGATAGAATATTAAACTACGAAATGTTTTGAAACATAAAACTATCGGGGTTTGGGAGGAATTTAATAATGAAAAAAAATTTTGCCCTTGTAGCAGCAGTATTTTGTTTTTCTGCCGTTGCATTTGCAGACGAAATTGACGATCTTTTAAAACCACAGCCAGATAACGGAATTGAAACAATTATTCCGGAAGACCAGCATGTTACAAATAAAACCGCCAAGGTTGAACTTCAATATACTCCGCTTACTGACGAAGTACGCCTGTTCTATACTTGCCATGCAGTAGCTTTTGATCAGGGCGAGGCAATGAATACAGCGCTTGCTGTTTTGAAAGATTTTCAGGATCAGCACGATGAATATTACGGATACAAATATATGAAACGCGATTCCGTAAAATACTACAAAGACGAAAAAACAGGCTTTAAGTGGGCTATGTATCAGTCTTACGTTAGATTTCAGCGTTAAATAAAAAACAAATTTTTTGACAGAAATATGAGCTGGATTCCAAACGGAAACTGGCTCAAATTTTTTATACCGGCGTTGCTGGAAAATGGAATTAAAAATGGATATTCAGAATATTATTAAAAATCTTCACCCGCTCGAAATTAAAGTTCTCTTAAAATATACAGAAAAAGATGAATTGAGTTCAGAAAAACTTCAGAAAGAACTTGGCTACAAAGAAGGCCATGCAAATCAGGCTTTTAGCTGGCTTGGCGGAAAAGAACTCTTAAACGTTGAGCGTCGTATTCCACATACTTTTTACGAAATTACAGACTTGGGACGCAATTTTGCAGAAAACGGCACTCCAGAAGAAAAAATCATTGCATATGTAAAAGACAACGGAGCAAAAACTCTTCCGGAAATTGCAGCCGGAACTGGTCTTGAACAGAGAGATGTTGGCTCTGCCTTTGGTCCGCTTTCGAAAGATGGCATTTTAAAAATGAATGCCGAAAAAAAGGCCGAATACACAGGTGCTCAGACTCCTGCAAGAATTACGCTTGCCCGCGAAATTCTTAAGAAGGCGGCTGGAGCAGAAAGCGGTCAGTTGGAAAGTGCTTCTTTGTCCGAAGAAGAAAAAAATGCAATTGCATCTTACGCAAAAAAACGCGGTGCAGCCGACAGTGCTTTTAAAATCATTGAACGCGAAACCGTAATTTATAAATTTACTCCGGCGATTGACGAAGTTGTTGAAGCCCTCAAAAAAGCAGGAATTACCGGAAACGAAATTGGAGAACTTACTCCAAAAATGCTTGAAACAGGCGACTGGAAAAAAGGCACATTCCGCGGTTATAACATTGCAATTCCGCCGGCACGTATTATTCCTGGACGCACAAACCCTTATGTGCAGTTCCTTGAACATGTAAAAGACAAGTTGTGCTCGCTTGGTTTTGAAGAATATGACGGTCCACTTGTAGAAACAGAATTCTGGAACGGTGATGCGCTTTTTATGCCTCAGTTTCACGCTGCCCGCGATATTCACGATGTTTACCGCATAAAAAATCCGACACATGCAAAATCAATAGAAGAACCTTGGCTTTCAAATGTTGCCGAAACTCACAAAAACGGCGGAAATACAGGAAGCCGCGGCTGGAATTATGATTTTGACCACGAGTTTACACGCCGTTTGGTTTTGCGTTCGCAGGGAACCGTTCTTTCGGCTCATCAGCTGCATAAGGCAAAGGTTCCGGGAAAATATTTTGGTATTGCCCGCTGTTTCCGTTATGACAAGGTTGATGCAACCCATCTTTCTGACTTTTATCAGACAGAAGGAATTATTGCCGGAAATGATGTAAATTTGCGTACTTTGCTCGGCATGCTCGAAATGTTTGCAAAAGAAGTTGCCGGCGCAACAGAAGTTAAATATGTTCCGGGATACTTTCCGTTTACAGAGCCGTCTGTAGAAGTTCATATCAAGCACCCTGTTTTGGGCTGGTTTGAACTTGGCGGAGCAGGAATCTTTAGACCAGAAGTAACAAAAGCCCAGGGACTTGACTGTCCGGTTCTTGCCTGGGGAATGGGAATTGACCGTATGGCTCTCATGGCGCTGGGATTGAACGATTTGCGTGAACTTTTCAGCGAAGATATAGAAGAAGTTCGTTTAAGAAAAGCAAAATTCTAGGTAAATAGAGAAGACTGCCCGGCTCGGACAGTCTTTTTTTTATTTTGCGTACTGCAAAAGACTGAATTCGAGGGCTTTTTGGCAGATTCCGGTTTCGCCGTTTTTGCAATAAGCGGTTACAAAGGGGCGTCCGATTAAAATTTTATCGGCACCGAAAGCCATGGCTGTTGCTACGTCGAGGGCTGTGCGGATTCCGCCGTCTACCCAGATTTTTTTTGTGTAATTTTTTAGTTCTTCGCCGTGATTTTGCAAAAATTCGGCAGTTGAACCGATTCTGGTTTGAATGCGTCCGCCGTGGTTTGAAATGTAAGCGGCATCTGGTTTGACTTGTTTAATGAGTTCTATTCCGTCTTTGTCAAAAATGCCTTTTAAAACGAAAGAAATGTTTTTTGAGTTCAAGAATTTTTGAATTTCCTGTAACTGCAAAGCGGATTTTTTTTCGAGCGGAACAAGATTTTTCATTGTTGCAATGTTGTAAGAATCTATGTCGATTCCGATTGATTTTGCAAACGGCAGAACCATTTCGATATGTTCAAAAATTTTTTTGTTTTGAAAAGGTTTTATAAAGAAATTTGCCTTTGCATTTTTGTCGGTTTTTTGAATTTTTTTTATGGCCTGCAGGCCGAATTTGATTTTGTCGTCTGGAAATCCGTCGCCTACGCAAAGTTCAATTCCGGTTTTATGGATTGCTGAAAAAATTGAGCTGTAATATTCTTCTTCGCTGGAAAAACCGATGTTTTCGACTGCTCCGGTGATTGGCGCAAAAGCAATTTGCGGAATTCGTTCGTTTACTGGACGTTCAATAAAATTTATAAAGACGAGAGGATTTTCTTTGCGGAGAACTTCCCAGCCGTCGCTGTTGAGACGAAAATTTATATTTCTATTTACGCCACCCATGCCTGGAAGCTGGTCGATACAGCCTGTTCCGTTGCAAATTGTGCAAAAGTGGCACTTAAATTTGTTCATTTTAGAAGAATTATAAGATAAATGAACAAATTGTAATATAGATTATGGAAGGTTTTGTATAAACTGGATAAAAAGGCGCGAAAAGTGAATGAATTTTTTGCGGAAAATTTTACCCCGGATTGTAACGGCGCCAGTTGCGAAGCAATGGAGCGAAAGCGGAACCGTGAAAAGCCGGTCGCGGCCGGAAAATTGCGGTCTGAATTTTTTTAAATGGAAATTTTCAGGCTTTTTCTGGTTCAAAATCATTCTAAACTTCGGTTTTTTTTGGCCGATAAATAAAAAGTAACTTTAACTGAAAATTCTCGTGGAGTTTTTTGATGAATAAAAATTTGAAAATTTCGGCGGTTGTCGGATTTATTCTTTATGCCATTGCTGCATTTTTCTGTATTTCGCTTTTGTTTGTGCTTTTTGATTTTTGCGGGCTCGAAACGGCGCGTTTTTCTGCTTTGTGGCGTTTTGGAAAACTTTTTACGGGAGTTTACGGAATTTGTTCAGTTTTGATTCCTCTGTTTTTGCTGGTTGCGGCCTTTGAATGTTTTATGCGTTCATGGCACGTGCGGAACGGAGTTGTTCTTGCAGGTTCGGTGATTCCGTTTTTTACTCTTGATGCGGTTGAGCATATTTGCCGGATGCTTATTGCAGAAAATTCGGGCGACGTGCTTGTAATGAAACTTTTGGTTGCTCTTGTGACTGGAGCGATTATTGTCGTTGTCGAATATCTGGTTCTTTCGATGATTGGCGATATTATTGAAAACGCTGGAAAAAAAGACAAAGAAATTGATTTTGACGAGAATTCTGATGAAGTTGATGAAGTTGAAGAATTTGCTCAAAAAGACGAAAATTCCGGTTTAGCGGCTGAGAATTTTGACGCAGAAAAGGCCATTTTTGAGGAAAAACCGGACGAAGTTCAAACCAGTGCGGAAAAAGAAGAGCTTGAACCGGAAAAAGAACAAAATGAAGAAATCGAAAATTCTGTGGACGAGCCGGAAAAAGAGGAAAATGCTGGCTTTGAAATTCCAAAGAATTTGGAAAATGAAGAAAAAAGCGAAGTTGAAGACGGTGAAAATTTAGAAAAATCAGAAATTGAAGAAAATCCTTTTGAGCATATTTTTGATGAGCAGGACGAAAATGAAGCGCAAAAACTAAAAAAAGAAGATTCCGAAAAAAACGAAGAAAATTCTTTTGAGCCTGTCGAGGAAGAAATTCCTGTAAGCGATGAAGATTTTGATTTGCCGGATTTGACTGACGATTTTATGAGCGACTCTGACGAAACCGAAATTTCGGATTCCTTGAATGCGGATTTTTTGGAAAATTCTGACGGCGAAATTTTGGAAACTCCGGAAATTGCGGTTTCTGACGAAGAAAATTACGACGAATCGGAAAATCAGCCTTTTGAAGATTTTGATTATTCTTCGGAAGAAAAAAATGAAGAAGAAGTGGAAGGTGAAATTCTTTCGGATGAAAACGAAACTGAAATTTTAGATGATGTAAAAGATTATTTTGATGCTGAAATTTTTGATGACGACGAAGATTTTGCGGAAAATGAAGCTGAACCGGAAGACGGATTAGAGCTGGAAAACGAATTTGAAGTTCAGGACGGAATTGAGCCGGAAACAGAAACTGAATTTGCGGAAGTAGAAACTGAAAATCTGCCGGTAATGCCAAAAATTCCGGAAACGGAAGAAAATTTTGAGAACGAAAGTGCCGGTTTTGCGGAAAATGAGCCTGAAAGCGAAGGTGAAAATTCTGACGGCGATGCTGGTTTTGAAGGTGATTCTGACAAAGACGACGATGACGGTTTTGGCAACGATAATTTGGATTGCGAAAACGGCGACGACGACCTTTCAAGTTTTGTTGAGCAGAGAAATAACAGTTTTGCTTCGATTTTTGCGAAAATGGACAGCGATGCTAAAAAAGCTCCAATGGTTGCACAGAAAAACTCTGATTTTGAAACTCAGCCTGAGCAAAAAAATGAAGAATTATCGCAAAATGCGGAAAAAGCGGACGATGACGATTTTGACAGCACATTTTCGGATTTTGAATTTAATCCGACGGCAAAACCTGTCGTAGACAGTAATGGTGTGCCGTTTGAAAAAAAGAATGCAATTCTCCGTGAAGAGCCGGCTTCTCCGGCAAAAAATTCTTCTGCTTTGTCGGCCAGGACTTCTGCTCTGGCAGTTGCAAAAGCTCAGCCAGAAAATGCAGTTGAAAGCGAAAAAGTTCAGCCTGAAAAACCGCAGCCAAAACTCAGAATTGCAGATTATAAAATTCCAGTTGAAGGAATTTTGCAAAAATATGATAACGGTGAATATTGGATTGTAGATGACGAGACAAAGAAAAAAGCCTGCGACCTGGCACAGACTCTTGCCGAATTTAATATCGAAGTAAAAGTTACAGGAATCCGAAAAGGACCTGTTGTAACGATGTTTGAAATTCTTCCGGCTCCTGGCGTAAATGTAAACAAAATCCGCTCTTTGCAGGACAATATTGCGCTCAGACTTGCCGCAACTTCTGTCCGCATAGTTTCGCCAATTCCGGGAAAATCTGCAGTTGGAATCGAAATTCCGAACAAAAATCGTGCAGTTGTAAGTTTCCGTGAAATTATGGAACAGAAAAATCCGGCTTTTGAGAAGATGGCGATTCCTGTGATTTTGGGAAAAGACATTTCTGGCGAGCCTCGTTTAATCGATCTTGCAAAAACTCCGCATCTTTTGATTGCAGGTTCAACTGGTTCTGGAAAATCGGTTTGTGTAAATTCTCTTATTCTTTCGATTTTGTACAAACGCAATCCTAATCAGGTAAAATTGATTTTGATTGACCCGAAAGTTGTAGAATTAAAACTTTACAATGATATTCCGCATCTTTTAACTCCGGTAATTACCGAGCCAAAAAAGGCATTGCAGTCGCTTCAGTATTGTCTTTGCGAAATGGAACGCCGATACGCGCTTTTGGATAACATGGGAGTGCGCGATATTTCAAATTTTAACCGCCGCATAGAAGAACGGCATCTCATGCAGGAAAAACTGCCATATATTGTAGTAATTATTGATGAATTTGCAGATTTGATGGCAACGACAGGCCGCGAACTTGAATCAATAGTTGCACGGCTTACGGCAATGTCGCGTGCAGTTGGAATTCATCTTGTTCTGGCAACTCAGCGACCGTCAGTAAACGTAATTACCGGTCTTATAAAAGCAAATATTCCAAGCCGAATTGCATTTATGGTTGCAAGCCGTACGGATTCAAACATCATTATTGACCAGATTGGAGCCGAAAAACTTTTGGGAAAAGGCGATATGCTTTATGCCAGCGCAACAGATCCATTCCCAGTGCGAATCCAGGGAACTTTGGTTAGCGATGACGAAGTTGAAAAAGTAGTGGATTATGTAAAACAATATGGAGAGCCAGATTACATCGATGACGAAATTTTTGTTGAAGACGACGAAGAAGAAAATGACGGAAATCTGGGACTCTTTGGCGAAGGTGATGATCCTCTTTACGACAAGGCGCTGGAAATAGTAGTGCAGTCAGGAAAAGCAAGCGCCTCGTATCTTCAGCGCAGGCTCAAAATCGGTTATAACCGTGCAGCCCGTCTCGTAGAAGAAATGGAAGAACGAGGAATCGTAGGCCCTCAAAACGGCTCAAAACCGCGCGAAGTAATCTATGTTCCATAAAATTTGGAGCACAGGGCACAGTCTAACCGGCTTTTCAGGGTTCCGCTAACGCTTCATCCGCCAAGGCGGACGCTCGCGCCCTTCCAATCCGGGCTACAAGCCCGGACGTGCGCTTTAGCGCACATGTAAAATAAAATGAGAGGGAAATGACAGGATTTTTTTTCTAGTTTATAATGTTTGGCGGTTGGGAGGTCTTTTATGACTGGGTATGACAAAATTGCTATTTTGCTGGCGGAACTGGGAAATGGCGCTCGCGAGGCTGTTCTGGAAAAGCTTAATTTTTCTTCTGAACAACTTAAAAAAATCAGTGCTGCTACTAAAAAACTTCGCAGTTATGACGGAAAAATTTACAACCCTAAAGATAAATCTCAGGTAAACAGAGAAATTGCCGTTCTTGAAGAACTTAAAAGTTTTGGTGAGCTTCGTGGAATTTATAAGGATGTTCCGCATGGATTTATTAAAACAGCTGCTTCTGAAGAAGAAAAATTCAGGCAGTCGGTTATGGCAAATCCTGAGGCGATTGCCCAGACTCTTGAAAAATGGTTAAAAGCTGACGATTAAATTAAAGTGGCAGGGATAGGAAGGGGCGCGCAGCGCGTGTTTTTGCCTGCAAAAATACCGGAGGCGAAAGCCGTAGCCCTGGATAGCCCGGTTTTTGCGAATGCAAAAAGCCACCCAAAATAAAAAAAACGGTCAAAATGCAATGTGCGCTTTGACCGTTTTTTTGTTTATTTTTTGGCAGCAGATTTTTTAGTTGTTTTTTTTGCAGCTGGCTTTTTTGCCGCAGCTTTTAAATCTGTTTCTGAAGGAATACAAATTACAACTGAATTGTCTGTATTTGAAAAAGGTGCTGGAATATATTTGTCGGCTTTCCAATCATTTTCCCAACGTTTGCCGTCCATAAGATAGCGGTATTGGTATTCTTTTCCTGCATCGAGTTCGAGTGTTACAGAGAAAGAACCGTCTTTTGATTTTTTTAGGTGTGTTTCTGTTGAACTCCAGCTGTTAAAATCTCCAGCAAGAGATACAGTTGCTGCATCTTGTGCGGCCTCTTTTTCAACAATGAAAGTCACTTTGCATTTTGTTGCGTCTGCTGAATAAACTTTTTTTAATGCCATGACATTCTCCTTAAAAAGTATATTTACCCTAAAACCTTGCGTTTTGCGGGGCATTTTAAAAACTATTTGCTATAAATTCATTTAAAAGTATACAACTTATTGTCCGACTTGCCAATAAATTATATATTAAAAAGTAAATAGAAAAATAAATAAAAAATTTCCGCCGATTTAACCTGAATTGCAGAGCGGAGACCGGTTTTTTTTGAGCCGGCAAATCTTGCTAAAATGGAGGCTCGGTTATGAGCAGTCTTTCTAACAAAAATCACTATTTATTTACATCTGAGTCGGTTGGCGAAGGCCATCCGGATAAACTTTGCGATCAGGTTTCTGACGCTGTTTTGGATTATTGTCTTTCGCTTGATCCTGATGTTCATGTTGCCTGCGAATCTTTTTCTACGACGGACTTTTTGCTTGTCGGCGGCGAAATTGGTTTTCAGAATTACAAGGTGAATCCTAAAGAATTTAATGCAAATATTGAAAAAATTGCACGTCAGGTTGCTGTTGATATTGGCTATACTTCGCCAGAAGTTGGTCTTGACGGCAGAAACTGTCTTTTTATGAACCGTCTTCACGCTCAGTCTGCGGACATAAATCAGGGCGTTGTTGGTAAAGGTCTTGATGAATACGAAGGTCAGCAGGGAGCTGGCGATCAGGGAATGATGTTTGGTTTTGCCTGCAACGAAACTCCATCGTTAATGCCTGCGCCGATTTATTATTCGCACCAGATTCTGTTAAAAGCAAATGAGCTTCGCCATAACGGAACAATTAGCTGGCTTAGACCGGATGCAAAATCTCAGGTTACTGTTGAATACGACGAAAATCACAAGCCTGTTCGCGTTGACACGGTTGTTGTTTCTCATCAGCACGATCCAGACGTTGATTATGCGACAATTAAGGAAACTATCATCAATCAGATTATTAAGCCTGTTCTTGAACCGACCGGGCTTTTGGACGAGAATACTAAATTCTTTATAAATCCGACTGGAAAATTTGTAATTGGCGGTCCGGATGGAGATTCTGGTTTGACCGGTCGAAAAATCATTGTTGATACTTACGGCGGAATGGGCCGTCATGGCGGCGGAGCTTTTTCTGGAAAAGATCCTTCAAAAGTTGACCGCTCGGCTGCCTATATGGCGCGCTATATTGCAAAAAATGTTGTTGCCGCAGGACTTGCCGAAAGAGCGGAAGTTGAGCTTGCATATGCAATTGGAGTTCCGTTCCCTGTTTCGATTCTTGTGGAGACTTTTGGAACTGAAAAAGCAGAGCGTTCAAAAATTGCTGCTGCCGTAGAGAAAATTTTTGACTGCACACCGGCTGGAATTATCAAAACTTTGAATTTAAAACAGCCGATTTACAGAAAAACTGCGTCTTATGGACATTTTGGACGCGAAGGTTTTCCTTGGGAAAAAACTGACAAAGTTGAAGAACTTAAAAAAGAGGTGTTGCGTTAGCGCTGGGAGTGGCGGAGTTGTGGAGCGGTTGAGTTTTGCGAAACTGCTCCGCAATGAGCGTAGCGAACCACGGACATAGCGACCCGGCAGAATGTCGGGGAACGCCAATAAAAAAAATGAAGTCAAAAACTGTTGAAATTGATTCGAGAATTACGCCACAGGCAAAACGGGATGCGCATATTCATTATATTGTTGCATTTTGCGGTGGTTTTTTGACGGTTTTTCCGCTGGAGAACATTGTAAAGAGTTTTGGTTCTTCTCAGACGACGCATTTGATTGAAATGGTGCGGCTTTTGATTGGCAAAGACTGGCTTGAACTTGGGCTCAGGTTTGCTGGAGTTTTGATTTTTGCACTGCCGATTTTTTTTGTTACTTATGCCAAAGAACATACAAAAATTAACGTAAAATATGTGGCTCTTTTGGTTGATGTGGCTATGGGCTTTTTAATGTGGCTTATGCCGACGAATTGGCCAAAGGTTGTTTATCTGTATCCTACTTTTTTTGCAATGTCGCTTCAGTGGAGCAGTTTTTCGGGAAGTTATGGTTATGCGGCTTCGACGAATTTTTGTACGAATAATTTTAAGCAGACAATCAGCGCCTTGACGGAATATTTTTGTAACGGAAAAAATGAATTTAAATTGAAGGCGCAGTTTTATGGCGCGGTTTTGGCTGGCTATTATCTTGGAATTTTTGCCGGATTTAAGCTTTTTGAAAAACTTGGAAATTTTTGTTTTACGCTGGTTACGATTCCTTGTGCGATAATTGCGGTTTTGATTGCGACTTTTCCAAAGGATTCGGCAAAATAGTTTTTTTGGTGATTTTGTAAGGTTTGAAAAAATGATTCTTTCAAAGCAGCAGATTGTTGAAATTATGGAACGTTTTAAGGTTCAAAATCCGAATCCAAAGAGCGAACTTGATTTTAAGAATCCGTTTACTTTGCTTGTTTCGGTGGTTTTGAGCGCTCAGGCAACCGACAAATCCGTAAATTTTTATACAAAACCGCTCTATGAAGTTGCCGACACTCCTCAAAAAATTCTTGCCCTTGGTCAGGAAAAATTGATTGAGTTTATAAAACCAATCGGTTTGTGGAAAAATAAATCTAAAAACATAATTGCACTTTCTAAAAAGTTGATTGAAGATTTTGGCGGAATTGTTCCGGATTCCAGGGAAAAACTGATGTCTTTGCCGGGAGTTGGAAGAAAAACTGCGAATGTTGTTTTGAATGTGGTTTTTGGTCAAAATACAATGCCGGTCGACACGCATCTTCTGCGGATTTGTCCGAAAATTGGGCTTGCGGAAGGTTCAACTCCGGAGCAGGTTGAAAATTCGCTCTTGAAAAATATTCCTGCCGAATATTTGCAGCATGCCCATCATTGGCTTTTGCTTCACGGCCGCTATGTTTGTACAGCCCGAAATCCAAAGTGCAATGAATGTTTAATACGAGATTTGTGTCTTTACGGCAGAAGTCTTAAAGACGATTGATTTTTGAATTGATAAATTATTGTAAAAAGTTTTAATATTTTTTTGGGGGCATGATAAAAATGGAAGAAAGCGTAATTGCGGAAGCGGCAAACGGTGCGATTGCACTTGCAAATGGAACTGCAAATGAAGTAAAGTCGTTGTTCCATCTCGACGAACTGTCAGCTTATTTTACCTGGGCAAACCTTGCAAAAGTGATTACAAGCGTTGTGGCGATTCTTATTTTCTGGGTATTCTATCGCATAATCCGTCATTTTGTAAAAAAAGCGGCTTCAAAAACTTTGCAGAAAAAAACAGTTTCGCTTATTGTAAAAGCGATCAGTTATTGTTTTTACGTTTTAATCGTAATGTACGTTCTCGGACTTTTTGGAATTAAATTGAGCGCAATCTGGGGCGCTGCGGGAATTGCTGGAGTTGCAATTGGTTTTGCGGCGCAAACTTCCGTAAGCAATTTGATTTCCGGTCTTTTTGTCGTTACCGACAAGGCAATGAAAATCGGTGATTTTATCGAGGTTGACGGAATTTCTGGAACGATTGATTCAATAGGAATAATTTCTATAAAAATTCATACTGGCGACAATCAGCTTGTGCGAATTCCAAATTCAACAATCATCAACACAAAACTAAAAAATTATTCGGCTTTTCCGTACAGACGCTACACTTTTGAAACCAGTGTTGATTATGACAGCGATTTTGACAAGGTTATGGAAGTTGCAAAAACTGTTCCTGCACGTTGCCCGACTGTTGTTCTTGATAATCCGGAGTATTCCCCAAAAGTGCTTTGGACAACTCACGGAGACAGCGGAGTGAATTTGAACATTATCGTTTGGAGCAAGAAAGAAGATTTCTTGCAGACAAAAAGCGATATTGCAATAAATACCTTAAAAGCTTTTAACGAAGCTCAAATCAATATTCCATTTAACCGTATGGACGTTGCGATTTTGAACGAAAAAAAATAGGAAGTGGATTGAATGCAAACTCAGGCAAAACCAGTAAATCAGCTGTTTAGTAAAAATTTTCTCAATCGCTTAATCTGGCCTTTGGTTGCAGAACAATTTCTGGCAATGACAATCGGGGCTTGCGATACGGTTATGGTTTCTTCTGTCGGAGAAGCCGGCGTCAGCGGAGTAAGTTTGATTGATCAGCTTGGACAGCTTGTAATTCAACTTTTTGCGGCGTTTGCTACAGGTGGAGCGGTGGTTGCAAGCCAGTACCTCGGCCATAAGGAACAAAAAAAGGCCCAGGCTTCTGCAAAACAGCTTTTAAATTTGTGCGTGATTGCCGGAGTTTTTTTTATAGCAATATGTCTGCCTTTGCGCCGGATTATTTTGAACGGAATTTTTGGCGCTCTTGATCCGCAGGTTATGGACAATGCGCTGACTTACTTTGTCTGGATTTTGTTTAGTTTTCCGTTGCTTGGAATTTATAACAGTTGCGCTGCGTTGTGCCGGGCAATGGGAAACAGCAAAATAAGTTTAAAAGTCAGCCTTGTAATGAATTTGACAAATATTGCTGGAAACGCGATTTTGATTTACGGAGCAAAAATTGGAGTTGCCGGAGCAGGGATTTCAACACTTGTAAGCCGCGGAATTGCCGCCGTTGTAATGCTCTGCATTTTAAGCCAAAAAAAATGGCCGCTTTTTTTAGAAAAAATCTGGAAGCCACAGTTTGATTTTACGCTCATGGGACGAATTCTAAAAATTGCAGTTCCGAGTGGAATTGAAAATTCTGTTTTTCATATCGGAAAAACTCTTGTCTATTCGTTTATGTCCACCTTTGGAATTACGGTAATTGCTGCAAATGCAATTACAAATACAGTTGCAAGTTTTTCAAATATTCCAGGAAACGCAATCGGTCTTGCAAGCGTAACAATTGTCGGACAGTGCATTGGTGCCGGCGAAAAAGAACAGGCAAAATCTTATGGCCGAAAGATGATGCTTTTGTCTTACGGCGGAATGTTTGTTACGGCAATTGTGGTTTTTGGACTTGCACCATTTGTTACAAAAATTTTCAATTTGACGCCACAAGCTCAAAATTTGGCCGTGCTTGTAATTCGCGCCTGTATGGTTGCAAACATATTTTTCTGGCCAATGAGTTTTACAATGCCAAATATTCTTCGTGGAGCAGGCGACGCAAAGTACACAATGATAATTTCAAACATAAGCATGTGGCTTTTCCGCGTCCTTGGCAGTTTTTTGATTTCAAAATGGATTTTGCGCATTTATCCGGGAAACACACAATTTGCGTTTTTTGGCATTTGGATTGGAATGTTTTTGGACTGGATTTTCCGCGGAATTATGTTCTACGTGCGTTTTTGTGGCAAAAAATGGCTTGAAAAAAAAGTAATTTAAAAATTTTGGGAGCACAATTAGCGCAAAAGAAAAGTTTGCCAGTTAGAACCGTCCAGTTGTCGCAAAAACCGGCTTTCCAGGGTTTTGCTAACGCTCCATCCGCCAAAAGCGGACTGCGCCCTTCCAATCCGGGCTGCAAGCCCGGACGTGCGCGAAAGCGCACACGAAAATAACCGGGTTTTGCGCAAGCAAAAGCCGCAGCATGCGCCAGCATGCAAGCATCCAGGCTGCAAGCCTGGACGTGCGCTAAAAAATTAGTTTTTCACATTTTTTTTTCGTGCTATAATTTTTTTATGCAAAAAATGTTTTATGATACGCGCACTTTGGATTGTGCCTGCCGGCAAAGATATGCTCTTTCCGAAGAAATTATGATGGAAAATGCGGCTTCTGCCCTTAAAAACGAAATTTGCTCTATCTCGCTGGATAGGAAAATTCAAAAAGTTTTGATTTTGTGCGGTAGTGGCAATAACGGTGCCGACGGCTATGCGCTTGCCAGACTGATTTCTGGTTCTTTTAAAACCTGTGTTTTTGAATGCGGCAAGCCTTCGTCGCCACTTTGTGTTTTGCAGGCTGAACGCGCAAGGTTGAGCGGAGTTTCGGTTTTTGAAACGGACAGTTTTTTTGCGGAAAATTTGGATTCGGTTGTTGTTGTAGACTGCATTTTTGGAAGCGGTTTTAAAGGCGGATTTACTGATCAAAACGGCGAAAAACTCATCAACCTTCTTGCTTTTGTAAATTCTTCAGAATGTTTAAAAATTGCCTGCGATGTTCCGACAGGACTTCATGCCGACGGAACTTTGGCGCAATCTGTTTTTAAGGCGGATATTACTCTTACAATGGGCGCGCAAAAATTCTGTCTTTACAGTGACATGGCAAAAAATTTTACAGGAAAAATAAAGGTTTGCGGACTTGGCATTTCTAGAGAACTTTTTGAAAAATCGGCTGAAAATTTGGAAGAAAGTCAAAAAAATCTTTTCCTTCTTGAACAAAAAGATATGATTTTGCCGTATCGGACTGACAATCTTGTAAATAAGGGAAGCTTTGGAAACGCTTATATTGCATGTGGCGAAAAATCCGGGGCGAGCATTATTGCAGCAAATGCCTGCCTGAAATTTGGAGCAGGTCTTGTAACTCTTATTCGTCCAGATGAAAATTTTTCAAAAACTCCAATTCCCGGTCTTTCGATGGAATTTCTTGTAACAAATAATTTTGGTCCACGAATTAGCGCGCTTTGCGTTGGAATGGGTCTTGGCTATGACGAAAAAATTACTGAATTTTATGCAAAGTTTCTTTTAGATTCGCCGGACGTGCGCTGTGTGCTCGATGCGGATATTTTATATTCTCCACTGCTTCTTGAAATTTTGGAGAGGCGTCCAAAGGGCTGTGTTTTGACTCCACATCCAAAAGAATTTTCCGAACTTTTGCGTCTTTGCGGTTTAGGAAATTACAGTGTTGATGAATGTATTTTTCGGCGGGCGGAACTTGTCGAAAAGTTTTGCCGGCGCTTTCCGGAATCTGTTTTGGTTGCAAAAGGCGCAAATTCTGCTATCGGGGTATTTACTGCAAAAGAAGATTTTAATCTTTTTATCGACAGTTTTGGTTCTCCGGCACTTGCAAAAGGTGGAAGCGGAGATGCGCTTGC
>SAMEA104315426__coassemble_458_pt1 | contig 24485 bp, 23 predicted proteins | sample SAMEA104315426__metabat2_high_PE_039 | metagenome-assembled genome bin SAMEA104315426 (sample SAMEA104315426) | gut metagenome | biome: Monkey gut; feature: monkey-associated habitat; material: faeces | place: China | collected 2013 | reverse complement strand
GATTTTAAGCCTGTCGTATCAGGAAATTCAGAAAAAGTAAAATTTCGATTGTTCATAGTTTGAATGTTGACAACCTAAAATAATACATCGTATTATAATAAAATTAAAGGCAACCATTGTTTGACACGGAGTTTGGTTGAAGCACGTAAGTCAAATGGTGAACAGTTCCATTGCAAGGTAAGGTCTGAAATAACGACTGCTTGCCAATGGAGAGAAATTTATTTTAAATACTTTCTCTCCATTCTGAAATAATTGTCAAATAGTTTTTATTGTAAAAGCAAGGTTTGTAAAGTTTATTCGAACATTTGGTAATTAATTCCTAAAATTATTATAGAGTGTTAGATAAGGAAATCTTTTTATATTTCATTTTCTAACTTTTTGTATTTTATAGTATAGAGGAAAGATAAGTTGCGATGATTGAAAAGGTGTTAAAAAAAAGAAATAGTTCCATTGAATTATTAAAAATATTCGCAATTATAATGATAGTGTTTTCACATGCAATGGCTGCGTGGCCTGCTGGAGATGAGTATCCTTATACTGTTATTCAACAAGGAGGACAGTATATTGATATTTGGTCGGCAACAGATAATATACAAATCATTGTTATAATGATTATGAAGTATTTGGGGCAGTTGGGAAATGTTATTTTTGTTTCTTGTTCTGCCTGGTTTTTGGTTGAATCTAAGAAAATAAAAATTGAAAGAATTGTAAACCTTATCCTTGATAATTTTTTTATTTCAGTTTTGTTTCTTGTGGTATTCTTATTTTGTGGAATTAAAGTTCATAAAATTTTATTAATTCATTCCTTGTTGCCTTTCTTATTTGAAACTAACTGGTTTATTACTTGCTATGTATTTCTTTATGCGCTCCATCCAATATTGAATATTATAATAAATAGTCTAGAAGAAGCAAAATATAAGCAATATCTTTTTGTTTCTATTTGTATGTACTCCTTTATAGCACTTGTGTTACCTGGTAAATTGTATTCAAATGATTTAGTTGGTTTTATTCTAATATACTTCATTGTCGGATATCTGAGAAAATATAAAAATGATTTTGTAAACAATAAAAAACTTCATGAAAAAATTATCGCATTTACATCAATCCTAAGTATCATTTTGTTTCTCGGCTTTGATATTTTAGGGCTTAGATTCTCTCTGTTGAGAAATCAAATGATGAGATTTTGTATTTTTACAAATCCATTGTTAATAATAATTGGAATTTCTTTATTGTGCTATTTTCAGACTAAAGAACTAAAGAGTCCTGTTATCAATTACATGTCTTCATTGTCAATATATGTATATTTAATTCATTGTAATGATCTGGTAGTAAAATATTTAAGATATATGTATTTTGATTTTATTCATATGAAATATGGGATGAGGCTGGAGTTACTATTCGTTATTGTATATGGAATAGCTACCTTGGCTACTAGTTTTTTGTTAGGGGGGGGGTATAGATGTACTATAGCACGAGTGACAAAAAGTGTTAGTGTTAGAATTACTCAATGCTTATGTAAATTGCCGTTTTAAGTACTTCGTATAGGGGATTATTTATGGAAAATAAAGAGACTATTTTGGTTACAAGGCCTTTGTTGCCTTCATTTGAAGAGTATTGTAATGAGATACAAAATATTTGGAATGCCAAATGGCTAACAAATAATGGTCCAGAGCATAAAAAATTACAAGAAAAGCTGAAACAATATTTGGATGTTCAGAATGTTGAATTGCTAACTAATGGGCATATGGCTTTAGAATTAGCGATAGATGCATTGGGGTTGAAAGGGGAAGTAATAACAACTCCATTTACATTTGTTTCTACGGTAAATGCAATCGTTAGAAATGGCTTAAAACCTGTATTTTGTGACATAAATGAAGAAGATTTTACAATAGATGTTTCAAAACTTGAAAAGCTTATAAATAAAAATACATGTGCTATTATGCCAGTTCATGTGTATGGAAATGTTTGTAATGTTGAAGCAATTCAAGCGATTGCACAAAAATATAACCTGAGGGTTATTTATGATGCTGCTCATGCATTTGGTGTGAAATATAAAGGAAGAGGAATTGCATCTTTCGGTGATGTTTCTTGTTTTAGTTTTCATGCAACAAAAGTCTATAATACTATTGAAGGTGGAGCAGTATGCTATAGCAATTCATTAAAAGATTTTGGAAATAGGTTGGAGTGTTTAAAGGATTTTGGAATAAATGGAGAAAATGTAGATTATATTGGTCCAAATGCAAAGATGAATGAATTCTGCGCAGCTATGGGAATATGTAATCTTAAGCATATTGAGAATGCTATTCTATTAAGAAAAAAACTTGTTGAATTATATAGGGAAAAATTAGCAGGTATTGAGGGATTGAGATTAAATGTTGTGCAAGAAAATGTACAATCAAATTATGCCTATTTCCCTGTTTTTATAGAAGAAGAAAAGTTTGGAATGAGTAGAGAGCAATTAATAGATAAGCTCTCGGACAATGATATTAAGGCAAGAAAATATTTTTATCCTATAATAAATGAAATGAATTGTTATAGGTTAAACTATAATTCCAATGATACTCCACTTGCAAAACGGCTTAGTCAACAAGTTATTACGTTACCGCTGTATGCAGATATGTCAATAGAGACCGTGGAAAAAATTTGTAAAATTATAAAAGAGTAAATATTTCTCATTTAAATTGGTGATTTATGTTATTAAATGAATTAAAGAAAAAGATAAGTAATGAGTTTAATTACTTGAAAAAGCAGAGTCTCAAGAGGAAAAATGGAAAGTCTAAATATGAAATTGAATCGTATATAGATAATCCTAATCTATGGCATGAAGATGTTTGCAAGTTTCTTCAATATGGCGATGGGAATATAGAATATTTCAAAAATATGTATATTGGATTAAAAAAGTATACTAATGATGAAAAGTATCTAAAAATCCAATCTTTGCTCCATTTGTGTTCTGATAACTACGAAAGAATTATATGCTATAGATTTCTGATGGATTTAGAAATTCTAAGTTCAGATGATTTAAGAAAATACAATGAAATTATTTTTAAAACAAAACAAATAGATATGAAATACTGTTTACATTTAGATGTAAATGGATATGTTTTTAGGCATAAGAATTGTATTTATCCAGAATATTACAACGATAGACGAAAAACTATAAAAAGTTTAATCGATGTCTATTGGGATGAAGAAGCTATTTTTAGAAATGTTGACAATAATAGGATAGCGATTTTAACTAATTTTTTAGGAGATTCATTAGCTGCTACAACAACATATATTTTGGATGATTCGCTTGCGCTTTGTAATGCAGGTAAAGAAGTTGAAATTTTTGTTGCTGGTCATCATTTTTGGAATCCTAAAGACGCTTTTCTTAATATGAAGACTCCATTAACAGACGATTTTGAGAAATATGCAAAAGAGCATGAACGCTTAACTGAAGGAAAAATAAAAATACACTATATAAAAGGGAATACCATAGATTCTCGCCTTCATAATTGCGTTCACGCAATTCAAAAATTTGATCCATGCGCCGTAATTGACTATTCTTCTCAAAAAGCTTTTGAAAGTGCTGTTGTTATGAATTATTATCCAGTTCTGTATGTTTCACTAACAGGGTATTCCACATGCGATATGTTTCATAAAATAATGTGTTCAAATGTAAAAATGTGGACAGAGCAGAATGAAATATATCATTCCATAGATACTAAAGATTTAATTCCATACGATAAGCCGATAAGAAAAGTCTTACCCAAAAATGTTTTTTCCAGAAAGAAGTTTGGATTTCTTGAAACTGATTTTTTATTAGTAACTGTTGGAAACCGAATTGAATTTGAATTGGAAAAGCAATGTGTTGATGCGATTATTCCTGTTATTGAGAAATATTCGCATATAAAATGGATAATTGTTTCTCCAAATGAATATAAATATATAAAAGATAAATATTCAAAGCTAGTTAAGAATAAGAAGATTGTTTTCTGGGGATTTGAGAAAGATATTTCTGGTTTATACACAATGTGTAATGCTTATGTGAATCCTAATAGAACTGGCGGTGGTGCTTCAATTGCTTATGCAATGCATATGGGGCTTCCAATCTTGATGAATAATTATCCATCTGATGCATTGCCTTATGTGGGTATAGAAAATACAACAGAAAATTATTCTGGTATGGCGGAAAAATTGGAAAAATTTGTAAATGATGATTTCTATTATCAGCAATGGAAGGAGAAAACATTACAAAGGGCTAATGCTTATTCTACTGCACACGCAATTTCTCAGTATATTGACGGCATTGAGATAATGAAAAAAGAACTGTTGGATATGCAATAAAACTATGCAAGTTGATAGAAAAGCAAATATTGTCAGAAATATAAAATTTGGTTTTATAGCAAAGATTCTTCTTCTAATAATCCAATTCATTATGAAAACAGTAATGATAAGGATTTTGGGAATTTTGTATCTAGGTCTAAATAGTTTATTTACTTCTGTATTAGGAATTCTCAGTTTATCTGAATTAGGAATTGGTAGTGTTCTTGTTTTTAGTATGTATCGTCCTGTAGCTGAAGATGATACAAAAACAATATGTATTCTTTTAAATTTCTATAGAAAATGTTATTTGATTATTGGCATAATTATTTCAATAGTTGGATTGTTTTTCTTGCCATTTATAAAAAATTTCATACAAGGAGATTATCCATCTGATATAAATCTATATGTTGCGTATTTGTTGAATTTAATTAATACTTCGATTGGATATTTTTTATTTAGTTACAGGGCTTCGATTTTTGAAGCTTATCAGAGAAACGATTTAACTAGCAAAATAGATACAATTACGACTTTAATTCAATCACTTGTTCAGATTGTTTTATTATGTCTTTTCCGAAATTATTATTTATACCTGATAATTGTTCCAGTTTTCTCTCTGTTTCGAAATATTTTAATTTGGTATATCTCAAAAAGTTGTTTTCCTTCATTACAAAAACTTTCTAAGGAAAAACTTGATAGTGATATTTTTGAAAATATAAAAAAACAATTTAAGGGTGTTTTGTTCCATAAACTTGGAAATGCTGTATTCCTTTATGCAGATAATCTTGTTATTTCGACTTTTCTAGGGTTAAAAATTCTCGGAATTTATAATAATTATTACTATATAATTACTGCATTAATAGGTTTCATAACAATAATCAGTACATCATTAATTCCAACAGTTGGTAATGGAATAATTGTCAATGATTTAGAAACTAATAAAAAAGAATATAAATATGTAAATTTGGTATACTATTGGATCGCGACTATTGGTGCGGCATGTTTATATTGTCTCTATCAGCCATTTATGGTTATTTGGATGGGGAACGATTTATTATTAGATAAGAAGACTGTATTTCAGCTGGCGTTTTTATTCTTTGTTTTGCATGAAAACAATGCAAACGGAGTTTATAGAAGTGCTTTAGGGATATGGTGGGAGGATAGGTTCAGGCCTATTATTTCTGCCCTTGTTAATTTAGGACTGAATTTATTTTTAATTAAACGAATTGGTATAGATGGTGTCGTTATATCTTCTGTTGTTTCGAATATTTTAGTTGATTTTCCATATTGTACTTATGTTCTTTATAAAAACTATTTCAAGGAAAATTGTTTAAAATATATTCTCTTGCAATATTTCCGATTGATATTGATGATTCCTATTGTATTGGTTACAGATTATGCTTGTAGTTATGTAGAACTTCAAGGCTTAGTTGGGGTATTTATAACATTTATAATTTGTTTCTTAATAAGTAATTTCCTTTTTGCAATTATAAATATACGAAATCAATATTTCAGGCAATTTGTATTGTATTTTTTAGGAAAGATTAAAGGTATTGCGAAATGAATACAATATTTACAAATAAAAAGGAAATACTCTTTAATTACGCTCTGTTCACTTCGCAAAAGAATAAAAAAATTCTTCTTTTTATAAGACTTTTATTTAGCTGTTTCTTTTCTAAAGGAAAAGTTTATGGGGAAGCACATAAATTTTCTTTTTTCAATTCGGCCTTGCGTAAGGATCATATCGCCTTATTTGATTCTATATATGATACATGTGAATTTGATAAAGGATATTTAAAATGGAGTTATAAAAGGACTGTTAATTTTTGTAATATACTTTTTTGGTTTTTTTATCTGACACATATAAAAGAACTGAAATGTTTGAGTATACCAGAAGACAGTATTCATTATACTGCTGGATTTATACAAATGACATTTTTAGAAAGATTATTGTTATATACAAAGTTAATTATTAATAAAGGATTAAAAGAATCAATAAAGAGGTATGATTGGGAGAATGTAAGGTTTCTAGTTACATTATATGATGCAGGGGAACCGGAATATTTTCTGGTTGAAGAAGCAAAAAAACATGGTGTAAAGACAGTAGTTTGTCAGCATGGGATTTTTTTATACTATTTTGACCATAGCTTTATTAATACTTATAACATTTGGAACATTCCTTCTGAGTATATTCTTGCGTGGGGAAAAGCTACTGTACATTTATTAAAAAAATATAGTCCTGAAACAAAGGGTATAATATGTGGAAATCCCCGTGATGAACACATTGGTTCTGAATCTGATAATGAGGTAATCGGAATTGCGATGGGTATTCCAGATGACCGTGAGCATAATCAGCAAATGATAAATATCATAGAGAATTATGCAAAATTGAAGGCAAAAAAAGTATGGATACGATTACATCCTTTAGATGAGAAGTCGAATTATGTTATTGATGAAACAATTTCTTCGTTTAATCGTGGCATTGATAAGGCTGCATTAATAATTACACATATTACCGCAATGACTTTCATCTATCTTGCTTATGGAAAGAAAGTTATGAGGTTTACAGGAGATGAATTGTATTATAATTTACCAGAAGAAATTTGTTTCAATACAAAAGAAGATTTTATTGATAAGATAAACAAAATTGATTCAGTAAATTATAAAGAAATTGCAAAGAACCATATTGAATTTGTTGGTTCTGATTCAAAACAACGATATAATGAAGCATTTAGATTGCTTAATAATTCAATATAGAAACCAGGAGATAAAAATGAAAACCGTAGCATTTGTTCCAGTAAAACTTAATAATCAGCGGACACCAGGAAAAAATACAAAGAAATTTGATGATGGTGTTGCTTTAATCACAGTCTTTCTTAAGACTTTAGTAAAAGTAAGTAATTTGGATGAGCTTTATGTTTTTTGCAGTGACGAAACAATAAAAGATTATTTACTTCCAGGTGTGAAATTTTTGAAGAGACCTGAATATCTTGATACTCAAGCTGCAACACCTCAAGATATAATGGCTGAATTTATAAAATTGGTTGATGCTGATATTTATATGGTAGCTCATTGTACATCGCCATTTGTCACAAAAGAACATTTTGAAGAGTGTATTGATGCAGTTAAGTCTGGAAAGCATGACTCTTCTTTTACAGGTGAAAAAATTCAGAAACTAATGTGGAAAGACAATGAACCATTAAATTTCAATGCAGAAAAAGTTCCAAGAACTCAAGATTTGCCGGCGATATATGCAGAAGTTTCTGCTGCGTATGTTTTTAAGAAAGAAGTTTTTCTCAACTATAATCGCAGAATAGGAATTACACCTCATATTACTGAGGTGAGTGGTGTTGAAAGTATTGATATTGATTATCCAGAGGATTTTGAAATAGCAAATGCTGTATATATGAAAGTTTTAAATTCAACGAATAAATAAACTGAGAGGATTGATATATGAAAAATGCGAAAGTATTAGATTGTACTTTACGAGATGGAGCTTATCTTGTTGATAAAACCTTTGGAGATCCTGTAATAAAAGGAATTATAGATGGGTTAGTCAAATCTAAAATCGATTTCATAGAAATTGGTTTTTTTCAAGATGATGGATTTGGACCTGGAAAAACTGTATTTAAAAATTCAGAAGATGCCAAGAGGTTTATTCCTCAGAATAAAGAAGGTTGTGAATTTACTGTTCTTGCAGATTATAGCAGATACAATGTTCTCGAAAATCTAGATAAATGTAGGAACGATTCTATTGATGCTGTTCGAGAATGCTTTTTTAAACATGAGCGATACGATGCATTAAAGTATTGTAAGCATATAAAAGAACTGGGCTATAAAGTTTTCGTACAGCCTGTTGATATATTGGGTTATACAGATTCTGAATTGTTGGAATTCATAGAAGAAGTAAACAAGATTGAACCATACAGTTTATCAATTGTTGATACTTTTGGTTCGATGTATCAGGAAGATTTACACAGAATTTTTGAATTGATAGATCATAATCTGATCTCTACATGTAAGATTGGAATGCATTCTCATAATAATATGCAGTTATCCAGTGCTCTAACCCAAGAATTTCTCAGATTATCTAGTACCAGAAGAGATTGTGTCGTCGATGGCACAATTTGTGGAATGGGAAGAGGGGCTGGAAATACACCAACGGAATTAATTATTCAATATATGAATACTCATATGGATTATGACTATAATGTCGATACATTCCTTGATATTATTGATAATTATATGGATAACATAAGAACTCGTTGTACATGGGGATATTCTACACCATTTTTTATAGCGGGATGTTATAGTGCTCATGTAAATAATATTGCTTATTTAATGAAAAAGAATAGCATTCGTTCAAAAGACATTAGGTACATATTAAATAAAATAGGTGCAACAGCAAGAAAACGATATGACTATGATCTCTTGGAAAAAACCTATATCGATTACTTAAAATCTGATTTCAATGATGAAGAGAATTTGGCTATTCTTTCTGAGAGAATAAAAGGAAAACCTGTATTAATTATTGCTCCTGGAAAAACAACCACTACAGAGGTTAAAAACATAAAAGATTACATAGATACTGAGAATCCAGTTGTTATTGGAATCAATTTTATTCATGATTCGCTTCCTATGGATTATCTTTATTTTAGTAATACAAGAAGATATGAGTTCTGGTCAAAAAAACATGGCTTTAGCGAACACAAAAAAATTGTGACATCAAATATTGCTGAAGGGAAAAAGGATAATGAAATAATCGTGAATTTCTTGAATCTCATAAAAGTTGGAAATTGGGAACATTTGGATAATTCAACTTTTATGTTGCTTCGACTGCTGGATAAATTACAGCCTAGCAAAATTGCAATAGCAGGTCTTGATGGATATGATTTTGAACAAACCGAACATTCAAACTACGCAACCAAAGAGCTTGAAATTACAAAATTTATGGAGAATTCAAAACTCATAAACGAAGAAATTTCAGAAATGTTAAGGGATTTCTTGGACACTCGTAAGTTAAAGAATGTGCCTGTTTCAATGATAACTTCATCTAGATTTAGTTATTTATTATAGGTGAAATATATGGAAACTATTGATATAAAACTAATTGTAACTGATGTGGATGGAACATTAACGGATTCTGGAATCTATTACGATTGCAATGGAAATGAACTGAAAAAGTTTAGCACCAAGGACGGTGTTGGTTTTGTAGCTGCTAAAAAGGCCGGTATAAAGATAATGATTTTAACAGGTCGGGAATGTGAAGCAACGACTAGACGCATGAAAGAATTAAAAGCTGATTATGTTGTTCAGAATCAAAATAACAAAAAAGATTTTTTGATTGAATTCATGCGGACTAATGATTTAGAGAAAAATAATATAGCCTACATTGGTGATGATGTGAATGATATTCCTGCGATGAGTGTATGTGGATTTAAAGCATGTCCTCAAGATAGTTCAAAAGAAGTTTTAAAATATGTTGATTATGTCAGCCCAATCGAAGGAGGTTACGGGGCTGTTCGTGATGTTATTGAGTATATATTAACTAAGAATAAAATCTGGAATTCAATAATTGAGCAATGTTATAATAGCTCAGTTGCTGGAAAGTAAAATGATAAAAAACTTAAAAACAAAAATCTATGGAGTTTTTATTTCTAAATTCTATTATTTATCCCTGCTTATAAAAAAACATAGTAGGATAATCTCTCCATTAAAATTGGATGGTATAAGAAATTTTAATATTGGCAAATATGTTACTGTAAATAAGAGTGCATGGCTTGCAGCAATGCCTCTTACTGGTGAAAATGTGGAGCTTGTAATAGAAGATGGCACAGTAATCGGGCATTTTGCACATATTTATGCAACAAAGTCCATTCGAATAGAAAAAAAAGTTCTTATTGCAGATAAAGTATATATTTCTGACAATCTGCATGGCTATGAAAATCCTGAAATCCCGATAATTGACCAGCCAATTGTGCAGAAAAAGCCTGTTATAATTGGTGAAGGCTCTTGGATTGGTGAAAATGTTTGTATTATCGGAGCTTCTGTAGGAAAACACTGCGTAATTGGTGCAAATGCGGTTGTTACTAAAGATGTGCCTGATTGTTGTGTGGCGGTGGGGAATCCGGCAAAGGTTATAAAGAAGTATAATGCGGATAACAAATGCTGGGAGAGATCATGAACTCTAAACGGCTTTTTTTAAGTTTTTCAACCGCAATTCTATGCCTGTTATTCTGGTCGTGTAATTACGATAATTCAATACAGCCTGAAACTGCCACTATTACAGGAGAAACCTTTGGACTCAACGGTACAGAGCCAAAACACTTCCTGTATGATGTAAAAAGAATTTCCGCTGTGTACGGATATGATGACATGGGAAACAAAATCTATTTTTCTGCTGATGATTATGATGTGGATTTAAATCGTAATACCATTGCAAGAACCATCAATTCTGCTATGCCAGATTTTGCCGCATACTCAGTAAATTTTAATGAAAACGGAACCTTTACATTCAATTCTGAACCAAGAAATCCGCCGTTATCTCGTCAATTTCAAATATATGTGGATTACATAGCAAATGAAAATGTCAAAACAATAAATCCTGCCCATGGCTCATTTTTTGAAAATAAGCCTAATGCGTTTCCTAAAATTGCTGTTTTTGGAGACTCAATAGCGAATGCCGCCCAGACAACGGCTCAGTATTTTCAGGATACAGACGCAGATGGATTTGCTGGTCTTTTGCGTTCTTTTTTACAATCTGAATACGGTACAGAAAATGTAGTTGTAGATAATTTTTCCAAAACTGATATGAGTATAGATTTGCTTGTTAAAGATAAAGAAAAAGTCATAAACGGTGGGTATAATGCCGTAATAATAGAATACGGAATGAATGACCACTTGTTGGGCGTTGAGGGGGGGGCATTTGAAACAAAACTTCAAGAACTTTGTACTTATTTTTCTGAAAATGAGATTTATATGATTTTGGTAGGATTCTTCCAGCAAAATACAAAATGGGATTTGGAAGAACCAATTTATCCTGAAGCAACACTCAAGTACAACGAAATTATAGAAAAGATTGCTAAGAATTATAATGCTCCATTTATTGATATTTACAATCAATTCCAGGGAATATCACAGAGAAAAGATTTGATTGAGGATTTGACAGTAGACTGGATGCACCACCCGACAGATTTTGGGCATAAAGTGTATTTTTCTATGTTACTGCCATATTTTATAAAAGAAGCGGAGTCTTCTAACAGTGTTGCCAATTGGGTGTTATACTGATATAATTCAGATTGTTCAAATGTTGAACTACAAAAGGAATTAGAAGAAACCGATGAAAATACTTGTAACAGGTGCTAACGGATTTATGGGACACGGTATTATCCGTGAGCTTTCAGGAAGTGGACATGAAATTATTACCTCTGATTTTACTGAATTTACTTATGACTATAAAAACGTAACTTCAAAGGCTGGAAACCTTTTTGAAATAGATAATCCTTATGAATATTTTGGTAAGCCTGACATTCTTCTCCACCTTGCATGGCGTGACGGTTTTAAACATGCTTCTGAAAATCATATTAACGACCTTCCTAAACATTATGAATTTTTGAAAAAGATGGTAGAAGCTGGTATTGGCAAGCTTGTTGTGCTTGGTAGTATGCACGAGGTTGGATTCCATGAAGGAAGCATAAACGAGAACACACCTTGTAATCCTCTTTCGCTTTATGGCATTGCAAAAAATGCTTTAAGGCAGATGACACAGCTTCTGGTAAAGGGAAAAGAAACAAAACTCCAGTGGGTGCGCGGTTTTTATATTGTGGATAACACTGTAAAAGGGTGCTCAATTTTTTCAAAGATAATGCAGGCTGCAGCTGACGGCAAAAAGACTTTTCCTTTTACATCTGGGATTAATCAGTTTGATTTTTTGGATTTTGATGATTTTTGCAAGCAGGTTGCTGCTATTACGATGAATGATACTGAGTTTGGAATTATTAACGCATGCTCTGGTAAACCTGAAACTCTTGCATCTCGCGTAGAAAGGTTTATTAAGGATAACAAACTTGATATTAAGCTTGAATATGGAGCATTCCCTGACAGACCGTATGATTCGCTGGCGATTTGGGGGGATGGAGAAACAATTAGAAAGATTCTTCTTAAAAATGAAGGAAAATGATGAAAAATATACTTATAACAGGCGGAGCAGGTTTTATCGGTAGTACTATTGCATTGAAGCTTTTGGATCAAGGTTATAACGTAACTGTTCTTGATTGCCTTACTGAACAAATTCATGGAAGGAATCCTGATAATTCTGAACTTTATAGCCGGATAAAAGGAAAAGTTAATTTTATCCGAGGTACGGTGACAAACCGTGAAGACTGGCAGAAAGCTCTTTCTGGACAGGATGCAATTATTCATCTAGCTGCAGAAACAGGAACTGGGCAGTCAATGTATGAGATTTACAAATACTGCAATACAAATATTGGTGGAACATCGCTTCTTCTGGATATCCTTGCAAATGAAAAACATACAATAAAAAAAGTTATTGTAGCTGAAAGCCGCGCAATTTATGGCGAAGGAACTTACAACTGTCCTAATTGTGGAATCGTTTATCCTGTTGCTCGTGAAGAAAAGAATATGATAGCTGGGGATTTTAATGTTAAGTGTCCTAAATGTGGTGAAAATGCAGAGCTCATGAAGACAAGTGAAGATTGTTTAATTCATCCTACCTCAGTTTATGGAATCACAAAACAAGTGCAAGGAGAGCTTGTGCATACTGTTTGCAAATCGCTAAATATTCCTTCTGTAAGTTTCCGTTATCAAAATGTTTATGGACCTGGACAGAGCCTTAAGAATCCATATACAGGTATTCTTTCAATTTTCAGCAACAGTCTCCGTCAGAATCACGACATCAACATTTTTGAGGACGGAACAGAAAGCCGTGACTTTGTTTACGTAGACGATGTTGCTGATGCGACAATTCTTGCCATTGAAAATGACAAATGTGCATATAAAGCTTTCAATGTGGGAACCGGTAAGGCAATTGATGTTATGACTGTAGCCAACTATTTAAAAGAGTTCTACAAATCTGAAAGCAATATAAATATTTCTGGTAACTTTCGTTTAGGTGATATTCGACATAACTATGCTGATATTTCTCTTGCACAGAGTATTCTTGGGTATGAACCAAAGTTCAGTTTTGAAAAAGGTTTGAAAAAATTTTGTGAATGGGTTTTGACTCAGCCAGTGGAAGAGGATAATTACAAGAAATCTCTTGAGGAGATGAGGGATAAAGGATTATATAAATAACTATGATGGAAAAAAACAAAATAATATTTTATTTTTACGCCTTTCTACTTATTTATGCGACTGGAGCTGTAGAAGTTGTTTTCTTGGATTCGTCTTTGATTGGAACTTTCTGCAAAGCTTTTATGCTTCTAATTCCGCTTATTATAGTATATTTTTATTTAAACAAAATGATAGTTTATAAAAAAATCTTCATTTGTATGTTTTCATTTATGCTTTTTTTTGCAGTAAATTTAACAAGCAGTCAAGAAAACTTTTCTTCTTTTATAATGTATTTCTTAAAATTTGTTTTATTCTTTGTTTCATGCTTATACTTTAGAAAGAAAAATATTGATTTTCAGGAATATTTATATAAGGTTATTGTTTTTATTGCAAAATATTCAATATATATATATATTCCTTTTATTCTTTTGAGAATTCCTTTTCCTTATTTAACATTCCAAATACCTGACTCTGATAGTTTCTATGAGAACTATTTGTATTTATATTATTACAGACCATTTAATGACGCGTTAGTAAATATTGGTCCACTACGTATTGGTAGAAATGCGGCTTTTTTTTGGGAGCCTGGTTTATATGGTGTTTTTTTATCATATGCTTTATATTACCACATTTTTAAAAATGTAAAAAATAAAAAGAATTTTTTATATTTGATAATCAATATCTTGAGCACTTTTTCAACTACAGCATTGGCAATTGCATGTCTTTTCATCGGAATAAAAATACTAAAGAAAATGTCATATAGAGAAAGACTATATTGCATAATACCTACAATGCTAATTGTTGTTTTGGGAGTAACTTATATTTTAAAGGGAAAAGCTTCCGTACAAAATGCTCAAGGAGGAATGAATTCATTTTCTGTTAGACTTCTTGATTTAACTATCGGCTTTCTCGTTTTTCAAAAACATCCTCTTTATGGAACTGGATTTCAAAATACTGAGGAATTTAGATTTGCACAAAAATTAAATAGAGGGTCATCAAACGGCTTGATAACATGGATGTTTACAATGGGAACAGTTGGAATAATATTTTTGCTACTCCCATTTCTTATAAATATTAAGAAATCAACTGACAAGTTTAATATATTGATTTATTTGGGTTTGTTTCTTATCTTAAATATGACTGAACCAATTATTACAAGTCCTTTTATGACCTTCTTGTTAGCACAAGAATACTCTAAAACTATGAAGAGGATACAATATGAACAACATTCTGTTAATATGTCCGAAGTTCTTTGGGTATGAAAAATATATCAAAGAACAACTCTTAAAAAAAGGATACAATGTATTTGTAATATATGAAAATATTCATGAATATAATTTCTTTTTCAAGATTTTGACAAAATATATACACTTTACTGGTGAGAAAGTATTGTATTTTTATTATAAAAAAGAATTAAGGAAAATGCCAAATTCTTTTGATTGTTTATTTGTTATAAGAGGTTCTAGCATTAATGGAGATATTGTAAAACTTTTAGAGAAAAAAAAAATTGTAAGAAAGGTTATGTATCAATGGGATAGTATAAAGAATAACCCAAATATATATGTTTTTAGAAGTTTTTTTGATAAAATATCAACTTTTGATTCTTGTGATGCAGTTAAATTTGGATGGAACTACAGGCCTCTTTTTTATATAAAGGATTTAGTTCCTGGATTAAACAAAAAAGATATAGATTTCTTATTTTTAGGCTCATTACATTCCGAGAGAATGAAAATTTTAAATGTACTAAAACAAAGCTGTGGTAATTATCGGTTGTATGCAAAATTATTTATTCCTTTTCAAAGCTATCTGAAAAATAAAATTTTAAGAAAAAATTGGGTAAATGAAGAATGCCTCACAACTGAGGCGGTTACTCTTGAAGAATCTTATAACTTATATTCTCGTTCTAAGGTTGTTATAGATTATGCACATCCTCAACAAGCTGGATTAACAATGAGAACTATTGAAGCACTTGGAAACGGGTGCATAATATTTACGAACAATGAGAAAATTAAGAATGAAAGTTTTTATAATCCTGATTATGTTTATGTTTATAAGAGTGAAAATGAACTTAAAGATATTATAAAAACTGTTAATTTCACTATCAATGCAGATTATGGAAATACTAGCAAATACGAAATTTCCACATGGTTGGAGAATATACTTTAGATTATGAATAAGGAACTTATATGTCAAAAAAAATAATTTTTATAGCCCAGCAACTTGAGGCGGGCGGATTGGAAAAAGCTGTTATAACTCTTGCAAATGCACTGAATGAAAGAGAAGATTACGATGTAAGACTTTATATTGTTCTGCATAGTAAGCCAATTGTTCCAATTAATGATGGAATAAAAGTTGTATTTTTAACTGAGAGATTGTTAAAGAAGGAAAGTAAGCCTGAGAGATATATAAGAAAACTAATTGAATTAAATTCTGTTCGTAAAGCTATAAGAAATATTCATGAGGCTGTAGTTATTTCTACAAGAAATGAATATTCGACTATAATTTCCAGTAACACTGATAAATCGAATTTTATTATTGCTCAGCTACACAATGATTATTCTCCTAAAGAGTTCAAGGATTTCTGTAATAAATATCAGCACATAAATGTATTTCCTCAACTTAATCAGACTTTTAAGGAAGAAATTGAACCTGCGATGAGGAAGAAAAATAATTTTACTCAGCTTCCGGTAATTCCGAATTTTATAGAACGACAGGCTTATGCAGATGAGCCGCGTGAAAATTATGTAATTGCCGTTGGAGGCTTTAACAAGGTAAAAGGTTTTGACCGTTTGGTTGAAATCTGGGATATGAGTTGCCGTAAAAATCAGAATACCAATTGGAAGCTTTTGATTGCTGGCGACGGAAAAGAATTTGAAAATATAAAAAAAATTATAGAACGAAAAAATCTGAATGACAGGATAACCTTGCTTGGGCGTTTGAAAAATGAAGATGTATTCAAATATATGAGGAAAGCTAAAGTTTATGCACTCAGCTCATATTCCGAATCATTTTCATTTGTTTCTTTAGAGGCAATGCATAACAAATTACCAGTAGTCGCCTTTGATGTCCGTACTGGTCCAAAGAATATCATAAAAGACGGCGAAACTGGATTTCTTGTAAAGGACGGCGATTTGACTGGATTTGCTGCAAAAATAGAGCTTCTTATGAATGATGAAAGTCTCAGGGAAAAAATGGGACTGGCAGCGGCTGTGCATTCAGAAAACTTTTTAAAAGAGAATGTGATGAAAAAATGGTTTGAACTGATTGACAGTGCAAATATAGGAGTTGCAAATGAATAAAACTTTGAGAAAATGTTTATTTCTGTGTATAGTAACCGGGGGGGGCGAACAAAATACATAAATAAACATAAGAAACTTTTTCATCATATAGGTGAAAAATTATGGTATCAACCAAGAAAGTTTCCCGACCAACCGTATAGGGGATAATGTAAAGGTTTCGGCTAATGTTACATTCGTTACACATGACATTTTTCATATTCTTTTTAATGGAGATGTGCCGTATTATACAGGATGTATAAAAATTGGAAATAATGTACTAATAGGAACTAATGTTACAATTTTGCCAAATGTTCGCATTGGGAGCAATGTTGTAATTGGTGCAGGAGCTGTTGTTACCAAAGATTTGGAAGGTGGCTGCATATATGCTGGAGTGACGGCAAAAAAAATTGGTAGTTTTGATGAACTTCTTGAAAAGAGAAAAAACTATGTTTTTAAGGATGTTACCTCTGTTTGGGAGGACTTTGAGAGGAAATAAATGAATGAAATTTTGTAATATAGAATTCAACATTTTGCATAAAGATGATTTATTTGTCCGTTTAGAAAACGAAACAAAATGCATTGCGACAGTAAACGCACAGTTTATTGTTTTGGCGAACACTGATAAAAGATATATGGATTATATCAATTCGCATTATGCGACTTTTGACGGCGAAATACCATTGAAAGAGGCAAAGAAGCGTTATGCAGAATTTAAGGATGCTGAAAAACTGCCAGGCAGTGAAATTGTATATGATTTCTGCCAGTATGCTAAAGAAAATTCTTTGAGAATGTTCTTTTTGGGCGGGTATGAGGATTCTAATAAAGCTGCTGTTGAGATTGTGAAAGAGCGTTATGGAGTTGAGATAGACGGCTATTCTCCTCCGTATGAAAAATACCCTTTTTCTGATGGCTTTATAGAAAACTGTATGAGCCGAATAACAGAGTTCAAGCCGGATATTATTTTTGTGGGATTTGGCGCGCCTAAACAGGAATGGTTCATTGAAGAACAGTTAGAAAAACTGAATTCAATTGGAGTAAAGTATATTATTGGCTCTGGCGGAACATTTGAGTTTGTTTCTGGAAAAATAAAACGTGCTCCTGCATGGATAAGCAAGATTGGCTTGGAATCTGTTTACAGGTTGTTACAGGAATTAAATATTGCTCGAATAAAAAGGATTTTCTACAGTTTCAGATTCTTCAAGTATATAAAGCATAAGCCGGAATGGGAATAAAGATAAATTGGAAATGTATGGAAGTCAAGAAATTTCAATTGGTTTGGAGAAATGTTTTGGGATAAAATTATCTCAAAATAAGAATTCTAATTCTAACCAAAATATTCTTTTGGAAAATGATAATTATTCAATTATTGACAGGATTTTAAGAGAACAGTTCGGTGATAATACTATTGCGTTAAAAATGACATTAGACTCCAAGCAGTACAGAAAATATTATGATGGAACTTATTCTTCTATGATTAATGATTCTGTATCTAAAATAAAACATGAAGGTTTTGAAGGGGTTGATTTAATCAATCTTGCAAAAAATATTTATGATGGTATTAATAATAATTTAGCGAAATCAATTTTTCAGACATATAATCAGGATTTACTTAATCTGTTTAATTCTATTGAAAATCCTAAACATGATATTACTGATATAATTATTTCAGAGCATCTTTCTAGAATTGAATCTTTTAAAATCTTTTATGAAGATTTACAAGAAGATATAAGTAATATTATGAACAATCCTGCAAGCAGAATTACATATCTTAATAAAATTATTGATAATAAGACTTCAATTTACGAAGAATTTGATTTTTTGCTTACAAGGATAAGAATGATAACGATTAAAACTTCTAATTGTTACCAATACACACCTGAAAAAAATGAATTAGAGTATGTTTTGCTTAAAATAAGTTTTTTGATAAAACTTTATATGAATAATAATATTTATGAATATGTCCTGACAGGAGATTATACACAATCTTGTAGCTCAAAAATTATTTCTAGATGTAAAAAAATGGAGAAAAATTTACTGGAAGCTCTGAAATCCTTAAAACAGAAATATAATGATATTTTCAGTGATTTTAACCTGTTTATTTCTAATTCATATTCAAACGGATTTTTTGTAAAAAACTGCCTCAAGAATTTTGATGATAATCAATTATTATTAGATTATTCAGGATTAAATAATTTAGATGATAATATACGAAGAAATATAGAGGATGTGTGTATTGTTATCCCTAAAATTAAAACAAGAGGAGATGATAAATAAACATTGTGTTCTGATTACAGCCTATAAAGATTCTAGATTAATAAATAGAATAATTTCTCAATTGCCAGAAGATTTTGATAAATTTGTTCATATTGATAAAAAATCTGATATTTCTGAAACTGATATAAATGCAGATGTTGTTTTAAAACAGCATAAAATATATTAGGGGTCTTTCGAGCATATAGAGGCTTTTCTTGATTTGCTAAAAATTGCATTGGAAGATAAGAGAAAATTTAATGTTTTTCATTTAATTACAGGACAAGATTATCCTGTATTTTCAGAAGACTATTTATCAAACCTTAATCAAGATGCGATTTATATGGATTTTATGAAAATTCCACAGAAAAATTGGGTTACTTGGGGAAGGTGGCTAGTCATTTTATAAATATAAGTTGCCTGTAAGATATTTTGACAAGCGGAAAGGAATTGGAAGGATTATAAATAAGATATGCACTATATTTCAGAAAGGTAAAAGAAATTATCTTCCCCCATATCAAGTTTACGGTGGTAGTGTTTATTGTACGATGCCTAGATATGCGGTTGAATATATTTTTAAATCTGATATTACGGCTGACTTAAAGAAACGGCTAAGAAATAGTTTATGTGGAGAAGAAACTTTTTTTCAGACTATACTTGGAAATTCACCGTATAGCAATAAAATAATTAATAATAATTTACGATATATGGATTGGAATTGTAAAAAACCGCCAAAAGTTTTAACAGAATTTGAAAATATATACAGAGGACACTCTGTTTATAAGAAAAGTTGAAAGTAATGTATCAAGGAAGTTACTAGATATGATTGATAATGAAGGAAAACTGACAAAAAAAACAAAGAGTGAAACATGAACAGAAATTTGATAGTAATACCACAAGATATACAAGAGTATGGAAATTACATTTATTCCCTTATAGAAAAATCGGACGACAGGAATCCACTTAAGATTTCACTTTTGAATAAAACAACTTACTATACAGATTTTATTGATTGCATGATTCATATTCATAAAGAGTTATCTGATAAAGAATGTGATGCAATCTTGATAGATAAACTACAATTATCACGAAATGATTATGATGAAGATAAATATTATGAGGCTGCAACGGAATTTTCTGTTATTTTACATACATTCTGCATAAAACATTCTGCTTTTGATTATGAGGAATCGCAGAATAAGGGGATAACTGACAAGAAACCAGAGTGCAGTGTCGTAAGTACGACAGGAAACAAATTTATTGTTGAAGCAAAATGCCCTGTTCAAGCGATTGAAAACTTTGAAACGCAAACTGGTCAAACTTTTATATTTAAAAATGCAGGACGTGCAGAATCCCTGCAAGAGCAAAAGAAATTTCTGAAAACAATGAATGATGATTTAGCTACTCAGAATGCAAGTGTTGTTCAAGGAAAGTGTACTGACAATAAGATGTTGGATTTTTTACAATCAGCAAGTCAAAAATTTTCATTAGATAATAATGCAAATGAACTGAATATATTATTTGTTGCGCTTGACTCAGTTAATCAGATTCAGGATTGGGTAAACTATTTTTATTTTAATAAGGGATTTTTTACTACTAACAGTTTTGGCGCAGATGAACCATATTGCTATGCAGACCGTAAGAAAAAAGAAACTTATGTTGAGCCACATTTTAAGAATGTTCATTTTGTAGTGTTTACAAATAATTATTACAGGCATAAGAATAATTCTGTTATTAATGGCTCTGCATGGTATCTGTGTGATGGGTTTAACATTGCCTTGCAAAATCCATTTGTGAATATGGAAGATAAAAAGGAAACCATAATTGAGTATTTTACATATCTTGGAGTTTATACTAAAGATATACAAAATTATGAGATGCCTTGTTCTCCGGATATACAAAAAGATGTATTGGATGCAATTAAAATAACAAGTTTTGTAAAGGCTGAACTTGAAGAAAAACAAGGTGTTTATTATTGGGATATTCCCAAAGTTGATTTACAGGAGAATAAAAAAGATGAAACTAATTCCAATAATCCTTAGTGGCGGTGCTGGTACTCGCCTATGGCCTCTTTCATGGGGCGACCACCCGAAGCAGTTTTTACCGCTTGTAAGCGAGCGGACAATGATACAGGAAACTTTATTACGCCTTAAAGGTCTTGAAATTGGCTCCCCAATTGTTTCTTGCGGTAAAGGACACCGCTTTATGGTGGCTCAGCAGATTGGTGAAGTTTTGACTGAAATGGATTCTCTGGTCAAGCCAGAGAATGACAATTTGAATCCGACAATCATTCTTGAACCTATGGCAAAAAATACTGCCACTGCGATTGCGGCTGCCTGCTGTGCTGCTATGAAACAAGATAAGGATGCGGTTGTAATTGTTTTGCCGAGTGACCATGTTATAGCTGATGTTCCGGCTTTTCAAAAGGCTGTTATGCAAGCTGCTGAGAATGCGGAAAAAGGATTTCTTGTCACATTCGGAATTGTTCCTACATACCCTGCTACTGGTTACGGCTATGTAAAAGCCAGTGGGTCTGAAACAGACGGAGCTTTTTTACTTGAAAAATTTGTAGAAAAACCATGCCTTGAAAAAGCGCAGGAATATCTTGCAAGTGGTGAATATGCATGGAACAGCGGAATGTTTGTTTTTAAGGCTTCGGCTTTTCTTGAAGAATTAAAGCTGCACAATCCGGAGATGGCTGAACTTGCAGTTGAGGCTTATGAAAAAGCTACCGTAGAAACTGATTTTATACGGCTTGATAAAGAAGCCTTTGGTAAAATCAAGGGCAATTCGATAGATTATGCAGTTATGGAAAAAACAACCAAGGGCAAAGTTGTGAAGCTTAATGCCGGTTGGGATGATGTTGGCTCTTGGAGTGCACTTTATGACATCAGCAAAAAAGACGGCAATATGAATGTGATTAAGGGTGATGACGTAATTGTTCTTGATACGACTTCTTCTTATATCCGAGGTGGCAAGCGCACTATTGCTACAATTGGGCTTGATGATGTTGTGATTGTGGATAGTGATGATGCTCTGCTGGTTGCGGCTAAAGGAAAGATACAGGATGTTAAGAAAGTGGCGGAGATTATAAAGAATAGGTAGGTAGAAATCAAAATGCAACTGATAGAAGAGCTTGAAGATAAATACAATCAATATACTGGTAAAAATTTCTCTTTTCTGTCAGATAGGGGTATTTTAAAAACAGAAATTTCATCTTTGATGCTTTTGTATGATACGGTTTATTATAATGCAGATGACACGATAAAATTCTTTTTGGGTTCAGATTATCTGAACAAGCCAGAATTACTGGAAGTTTTGAAAAATCCCCTAAAAGAATTTTTTGGCTTTTATAGCCAAATCTGCTTTGATATAAGATATAAAGAATTTATCAAAATAGCTGCAAAGATATATTTTCAGTGTTATAAAGATAGTAAAGATGTGGCTGAGAATGAAACCCCTGAATTGCCGAAATGTGAAATAGAAGGCTCTGCTTTTGTTGACTTAATTTCCGGTTTTAATTTTTCACATTTTTATCCTACACTTGATAAAAACCCTGAATATTACCTTGTTGATAAATCTATTATGACTTGCGAGCTTCTGGAACTTAGAAAACAGGAATATGAGCTGGATAATGTTCATATTCTTTGCAAGGATATTGATGATTTGGAAATTTCGGATATAAAACAGCCTGTTGAAATTCTGCGGATTAAGAATCCATTTAGATATATACCGGATTTTAAGGATAAAATAGAGAACTTCAAGAATATGATTTGTACTGGTGGAAAATTCATTTTTCAAGAACAGAGTATTGTAAAAACTTTTTGTTACCCAGAATATAAAGATATTGATTCATATTTTGAAGGATGGTTAAAAGAACAGCAAATATTATTAACAGACAATCCTTAGATACTTTATCGTACAAGAAAATATAAAGGAAAACAAAATGTATTATAAAGAATTGTTTGAAGATAAGGCACAAAGAAAGGACAGATTAAAAATCTTTCTTTTGATTATGGCTGTTATATCACTCATTTTAGGATTACTGGCAATTGTTCTATTTTGCATTTCTTTACATAATAGCGAAGTTTCTTTTGCAATTGACGGTAATTTAGATTTAGAAATTACTTCACAGGTTGCGACTGTTGTATCGGGATTGATTGGTACATTGCTGTCGTTTTCATCTATTTTGTTTGTAATTTTAACCATACGTGTGCAACAGAAAGAAATTAATGATTCTCACAGGATGCAGAAAAACAATGCAATTCTGGAATTATTTTACAAATCTCTTGATTGCATAGATACAAGTATAATTAATGATGATAGAATAAAAAATCTTATTATTTCTGAATATGGAAAATTTGCACTGGCATATCTTGGAGTAAATCTAAGTAATTTGACGAATACCATAGACTTGGCAATTCAAACATTACCGCTTGCAGATAAAATGAAGTATTTGCGAGAGCCTTTGAATTTAAAGAAAATCGAAGCTTCAAAAGCTATTTATGATAAAGCGAATAAGGATTTACTAAAAACTGAATTGCTTTATAAAACACATTCGTTGAATGATACAATATGTAATTCATTATTATTGATGGATTCGTTATCAGAAGAAATTCAAGAATCTTGTTTTATCGTATTAAAATCTAGGCTTGGAATAATGGGAAACAGGCTTTTGCTGGTATTTATTTTTCTTAATCAGATTTCTTGGAATACGTTTAAATTTTACACATTGAATGATGTTATGGAATTATTTCACAATGGTACTGACAGCTTAGATAACGAGTACTCCATGCAAGTAACGGGATTGGTTAAGGAATATCTGTCTAAAAATACCTAGTTTGCTTTGGATTAGGCTTGCGGATTATAATGGATGGTAAGAAAGAATTGAAATCTTAATTATAAATACAGATTTCTTAACCCCAAGTTAATACACCCCTGCCTTATACTTCCTGTATGAAGATAAAAGGCAGAAGCTGCACACTGACTGTTGCAAAAGACGGTGAATTTTATCCATTACCATTCAGCGAGGAAACTGTAAGGGAAACGTCCAAAGGCTACGTTCTTCCGCCTGTTATCGGGAAAAGGAACAGACAAAAGTATGTGGAAACCAGGCGCGTGATTGAAGGATGCTTCGTCACTAGGCTTGATTCGGATTGCATACTCGGTCTGTTCCTTTTGTTTTTTAACGATGATGGTGTTTTTGATTTGTATGCGGACAGAGTTGTTGAGAAGATTGTTTATAAGAATGTGTGCGTAACTTCGTTTGAGCTGAGGACTGAGAATGGCGGGGCGTTTAAACGTATCCGTCAATTCTAGCCTCGTAAACAAATGAGCCTAATTAGATTACACTAGTTTCCG
>SAMEA104315426__coassemble_443_pt1 | contig 25546 bp, 23 predicted proteins | sample SAMEA104315426__metabat2_high_PE_039 | metagenome-assembled genome bin SAMEA104315426 (sample SAMEA104315426) | gut metagenome | biome: Monkey gut; feature: monkey-associated habitat; material: faeces | place: China | collected 2013 | reverse complement strand
ATGATATTGAAATTCTGCTGTTTTATCAATTGAATTTTGTCTTATTTTCTTGATTTTTGCGCAAACTTATCCGCCTTGTGTAACTTTTGCAAGTGAAAAAATGTTTTTTATGTAATTTGATTGTTTACAGTTTTTAAAAATGATATAGTGAGAACGTTATGACTAAAAGAATGAATTGTACAGTCGGCAGTTTTGCCGCGATTTTTTTAATTTTGCCGTTGTTTTTTTCTTGCGGTTCTGTGCCTAAAGAAATTCCGGAAATGACTTCGCAGGAATTGATTCAAAATGGACAGACGAATTTTGAAAATGGGAATTATAAAGCAGCTCTTGCTTATTACAACACTGCTGTTGAGCGTTTTTCTGATTGGGCAAATGTCTATATTGAAGCCCGTTATGAAATCGGACATGTTTTTATGAAGCAGAAAAAATACAATCTTGCAGAGCCAATTTTTAACGAGCTTTTGGATATTTATAAAAATTCAACGCCGGGAACTTATCCTGCCGCTTATAAAAAACTTGCAGAAATTGAACTTGCAAAAATTCCGCACAAAAAGGCTGAATAGATTTTTTTACGAGAAACTTACGCCCGATCGTAGCCATGCGAAGCAGCAGGTGTGATTGTTTTTTATAAATTCGTTTTATTAAAGAAAAGTTTTTGCCGTTTAAAAAGCGAATTAAAAATGATAAAAATTTAACACCTGCCGAGGGCACTGAGTGGCGAAGAGCGGGTTAGACCGTGTAATGCCGTCCAAATTCTTATAATCCTTATCTTCCGCGCGCGCTTTTGTCGTCTGGAACGATGATTGCGTCAATTACGATATTTGTTGCTTTTGCTGTGCCGGCAACGAGTTGTTTTGTGTATTTGCCGGTTCCGCGTGGAGTTGGATGAGGTTCTGCGTCTCCAATCAAAATGATTTTTCTGTAGGCGTCTTTTCGCCATTTGTAAAATGTCAGGCTTGCAAAGAGCGCTTCGTAAACTGCTTCTGGAATGTCGCCGCCTTCGTTTCCGTAAATTACAAAACTGTTGAGGTTTTTTGTAAAGACATTTATGTCTTTTGTGAATTCGTAGCGTTTTACCGGAAGACCCATGAGCCGGTAAGTGTCGTTGTAGTCGCGGTAAAGTAGCAATCCGATTCTAAAATCTCCAAATTGTTTTATCTGTTCTGTCAGGCGTGGAATCCATTCTTCACGGAGTTTTTGAACGTCATCTTTCATGCTGCCTGTTGTGTCGATTGCAAAAACAACGTCAACCTTGTTTTTTGGCGAAATTCTTTCAATGCTTGCAGTTATGTCGTCTACGATTGAATCCGGACCTTTTGAAAAGCACATTTGTCCGCCGTTAAAATTTGCAATGTCGTTAAAACTTGCCGCTGCAGCCGGGTTGTAGTCGTCTGTAAGCACAATCGGCTCTTTGACCGGAGGTGGCAGTTCTTCTGGTTCTGGCAGTGGCTGAGGAGCAGGCTCTTGTTTTTTTGCTGGAAGCTCAACTTTTTTTTCTGGAATTTTTCCGAGATCGAACATAAAAGGGTTGTCCAAAAATGTTCCTGTGTAGTCGCCGTATTTTTTTGAAAAACTGCGAATGTTGATGAATGTTCCGCGGTTGATTTTTAATTTTCCGTGGCGCGACCATTCATAACCGTATTCGATTTCTGACGGAATATAAATATGAAAGGCTTGTCCAAACTGCTCGTCTGCCTGAGGCGTTGAGTCGATGAGAGAGTATTTTGCAAATTCTGATTTTAGAGGTTTGCCGTTTAAATAGCGGATTTCGTCTCCGTTTATTGAATTGTATTCGAGAGCGCGGTAGGCGTAATTGTCCTGTGTTCCTGACGGGTCTTTTGTCGTTTCGGTGAGCATTATCGACTCAATTCCGGGCTTTTTTCTTATATAAAGATGATACCCTTCTGCATTTTCAAAATTTTTATTGTTTTCGTAAACGAGGCGAATGTCGCTTTCGGTTATTAAGAGAGATGAAGTTTGTGCTGGCGTTGTCTGCGCAAAAATTCCGAAAAATCCATAAATTATTATAAAAAAAGAAAATGCAAGTTTTTTCATATTTTTAATATCGGAATTTTCATTTGTTGAATTTAGAACAATCTGTGATATACTAAAAAAAATTGGAAAATAATAAAGATATGCAGTCAGACTTTATAGAAAATGATTTTACTTCAATCGATTTAAGCGAATTTTTGGATACTCAGGAAATGGCCGAAGAAACAGAAGAAAGTGGAATTGTCGTTCTGACACAAAATCAAAAGGTTCTCTGCGATGAATTAAATTCTCGGATTGCGCTCTATTCTCCGCAGCACAAGGAAATTTTTGACAAGAGAATGGCGGACTTAAAGAGGCTTGCTGTTGCAATTGCGGAATTTCCTTCATTGCTTTCCAGGGTAACTTTGACTTCTGAAACCCGGACTCCACAGGATATTATTGAACTTCTTATTGACATTGATTCAGATTACGGAAAAACTTTTATCCAGCTTCCGAGCAAGGCAACTTTGGGAAAAGGATTTTTGACGGCAAAACTTCATACTTTTTCTTCGCTTGCAAAACTTGCGCTAAAAGTAAACAACAGCATGGAGTTAAAGACAAAACTTGATTCGACTGAAAAGACTGAACCGGAAAAAATTGCAATTTCAAGCAAATTGATTCAGGCATTTAAAGACGAAACTGTTTCGATGATGTTTTTGCTTCTTGCGGAAGATGTTTACTTGAACCTGATAAAAGACGATTCTTTGAATGTGGATTTTAGACGTCAGCTTGCGACTTCTCTCCTTCTTTTGTGGGAACACAGGGCGGATCAGAATATTTCGGACATTGCTCCGGTTTTGACAAGCGTCTGGAAGGCAAGGCGGACTTTGGCACCGGCTTTTGGAACGATGATGGGAACGAGCGAATTGATAATGTTTTCGTTCCAGATGGATGAAGTTTGGAGCAAATTTATCCGCACTCAGCTTGAAATTCCGGAAGTGAGCCAGGCAATGGAAGAGTTTTTGTTTGGAATTTCTTACGAGCAGATTCAAAAATTAAAACGCCTGCTCCGGGAAAAAGGAATCGGTTCAATCGGACGAGATGAAGTTTCAAAATTCTTAGGCGAAAAAGTAAAGACCGATGTAAGTGGCGATTATAAAGATTTTTACAGTCAATATTCAATCCGGCGCGACAATGCGCAGGCTCGAAAACGGCTGAACCTTGAAGGACCGCACAGAACTTTGGAAGACCATTTTATCCGCTTTGTAATGGAACAGAATCGGGAGAAACAGAATAATGACAGTTTTGCAAAAGCAGACTAATAATACAGAAAAACAGCAGGACGGAAAGAAAATTCCGTATCACTTTGGAGAAAAAATCCGTACAGTCAGGGAGCGGAGTGGACTTACCTTAAAGGCTGTTGCTCAAAAAGCAGGAGTTTCGGAAAGTCTTGTAAGCCAGATTGAAAGAAATAAGGTGAGTCCTGCGATTGATACTCTTTTGACTCTTGCAGATGTTCTCGACATAAACCTTGAGTTTTTGTTCGAGGAATATCATAAAACACGTCCAGTCGAAGTTACTCATAAAAATGAGCGGAGGCAGATTGTTGAAGGCGATATTCTTTACGAGGAAATTGCCGGAGCGTCAAAAAATGACGGTCAGCACGCGCTTGAGTCTTATGAAATTACAATTCCTGTTGGCGCAAAAACTTATCGCGGCTCTTACGGACATTTAGGAAAAGAAATCGGATATATTTTGGAAGGAAAATGCCAGCTTCATTACGAAAATTTTGTTTATGAGCTTCAGGCAGGCGACAGCGTTTCGTTTTCTGCAAATTCGCCGCATACTCTTGTAAATATCGGCGATACTGCGGTTCGGGCAATCTGGACTGTAACGCCTCCTCAGAGATTTATCCATTCTAAATAAAAAAAACTGGCGGTTTGACAGAAAAATTGAAACCGCCGCCTTTTTTGTTTTTCAAAAATGAAACTTAAATCAACGGATTTTAAAAAGACATATTTTATTCTTTTTTGCGCAGTTTTTTGTTTTTTTACGGGCTGTAGTTCTCTTTCTTCGTTAAAAAACGAGGCTTTTTCTGAACTTGATGAATCTTCCTATATTCCTGAAAAAATAGAATGGAAGAAAATAAATTCGCTTTCGGAATATTTTTTGTTTGAAAATAAAAACGTTCCTCTCCGCTATCATCTTGTAAAAATTGACCTTAGTTCGCAGAGTTTAAAAATTTCTGCTTATCCTCTTAAAAAATATGAACTTGGAAAAGGAGCCTCTGCCGCGAGTTTTGCAAAAAAGTCCGGAAGTTTTGTTTCGATAAATACATCGCCGTTTAAGGGGCGTTTTTTTTCTAAACGCAAAATTGTCGGAATTCACAAAATTCGAGAACAAATATTGTCTGAAGAAAACGGACGATATTCTGCTCTAGGCTTTAAAACTGAAAAAGACGGAAGTTTAAAGGCTTTTGTTGCAAATCAAAATGAATTGAACAGTATAGAAGATTTTAATTACGTTTTTGGCGGATTTTTTGAAATCTTAAAAGATGATGAAGAAATCGAATTTTCGTATTCAAGCAGAAACAGCCGTACGGCAGCAGGGGTTTCTTCTGACGGAAAAACGCTTTTTTTGCTTGTTGTTGAAGGCGAGAGAAAAAATTTAAGCCGGGGGCTTTCTTACGGCGAATGTGCAAAAATCCTTAAATCTGCAGGTTCTGCGGACGCACTGGAGTTTGACGGCGGAAGTTCTTCAAGCCTTTTTATTGACGGAAAAAATGTGCTTTTGTACCGGAATTTTAGAAAATGCGCGGCATTTTTTGGTTTTTGCACCTCTGGAAAATAAAACAGTCTTTTAAGTTGACGGTGATTTTTTTATAAAGTATAGTTTTATACATGGGTGTTGCAACAACTCAGCAGTTACAGCGGTATTATGATCAATATCGGGATACAGAAATTACTTTTACGAAAGATATTATTCGCACGCTTGGTCTTGACCCTCGGCAAATTTATATAAAATGTAATCGCGGACAATGGCCTTGCATCATAAATTCGACTTCTTTTTTGCAGGCTAAGATTATTGTCGGCGCAAAAGGCGGTGCTTTTCAGGCTCTTTCTGACCAGTCAACTTCCGGCATAAATTTGCGCTTTTGTTTTCTCGAATCAGAAAATGATTTAATGAGTTTTTTTGTTGCAGGACATGTTACAAATATTGTTCCGTATATGAATTCGTCGGAACTCGCCGTAATTACGATTGCTTTTAACCAGCGTCCGCCAGACGACTTAATTGAGGCGGTTGGCCGTCTTCTTGAAGCAAATACAAATGCGGTACGTCGTCGCGAAGAAAGAATTTTAATCAACGAAAATTCTAAACGCAAACTCGGGCTTGTTCGTGAAGAGGCGATTGTTTTGATCCAAAACGTTCCTCGCCACTGTATTGTGCGCAATTTGTCTTTTTCCGGGGCAAAGATTATACTTTTGGGACTTTCTCAATTTTTGACGAATAAACCTGCCCAGCTCAGACTTGAATTTGAAGATCCGAACGAAGTTATAACCCTTGACGGTGTGATTGTTTCTTCGGAAGTGATTGAAGGAAGAAAAGATATTGTTGCCTGCAGCATAACATTTGCAGATAAAATTGTTCCGCTTTCTTATAAATTGCATATAAATAACTTTTTGACGGCTGTAAGAAAAACCCAGCTTTCTGCAAGCGACCAGATTGCCCAGCAAAGGGCGATGCAGGCAAAGATGGCGGCTCAAAAACAAAATGCTCCTGCCAATTCCCAGCCGGGGCAGACGGCTCAAAATGCTCCTGCGCAGACTGAAAAACCGCAGGCAAGTCAGCCGGAAACACCTGAAACAAATGGCAACGCTTAAAAAAGTTGCTTATGTGGCAGGGATTGTAGGGGCGGCGAAAGCCGTTGCGTCTAAGCGAAGCGTAGCAATGGAGCGGTAGCGGAACCCCGGAAAGCCCGTTTTTTTTACGAAGTAAAAAAAGCCACCCGAATTTAAAAATTAAGTTTTTATAAGGAAATATTTTTATGAAACCGACAGATCCACTTGAATCAGTTTATTTTATTGAATTACCGGAAGATTTTCATTTTACTCAAAAGGCAATGCCGATTGATCCGACAATTCCGCTTCCTGTGCAAAAAAAGGAAAAGGATGATCCTGGAACTTTTAATATGAAAGAATTGACGGAAGAGCAGATTCTTGCAGGTTTGCTTACTGTCATGGCTTACGACAGCGACAATAAAAATATTTTGTATTACCGTTCGATTCTTGGAAAGGCGCGCCCGAATTTGAAAAAAGAACTGACTGAAGCGGCGATTTTAAAGACAAAAAATCAGGATTACGATCTGGCGGAAGAAATTTACGCTTCTCTTCGCGGCTTTGATCCGGAAGATATTGCGACAATTTTGAATACAGCCCTCTTTTTTGATCAGCGCGCGGATTCGTACAGAACTTCCGGTCTTTATGACGATGCCGACGCTTACGATGCTGACGCGCTTTTTTATTACAGACAGGCGATGGATTCAGAGCCGGCTGTTCCGGATGCTTTTTTTAATGCTGGTTTTTATTATCTTAAAAAGCATAATTTTAAAGAAGCAAAAAGTTGTTTTGAAACTTATCTGGCGCTGACCTGCGAAATGACAGACGACGAAATGGGCGAGAATGGACTTTATAAAAAAAATCGCGCCCAGGAACTGTTAAATGAAATCAGCAACCGCAATATGGAAGATGATCATTTTAAGGCTGCTTACGATTTTATAAATAAGGGCGAAGTTGAAAAAGGGCTTGATGAAATTCGTGTCTTTTTGGAAAAAAATCCTGCGGTTTGGAATGCGTGGTTTATGCTTGGCTGGGGATTAAGACAGCAGAAACGATACGAAGATGCTAAAAAAGCCTTTGAAAAAACTCTTACCCTCGAAGGCGGAAAAAGGGCCGACACCTACAATGAGCTTGCAATCTGCTTTATGGAAGAGCAGAATCTGCCAAAAGCAAAAGAAGCTTTGCAGACAGCGCTTTCTATTGAACCTGAAAATACAAAAATTATTTCTAATTTGGGATATTTGGCGCTAAAAGAAGGAAATCCTTCTGACGCTGCGGCGTATTTTCAGACTGTTCTTGAATATGATCCAAACGACAAGCTTGCTGCTGCAGAACTGCTAAAAATGGACGTATAAAAATGAAAAAAACAATTCTGTTTTTGTTTGCAAATATTTTTATTTTTTCATTTTTTTCTTGTGCGCAGAAACTGCCTGTTCAAAAATTGACGGTGACAACGCAGAAAAGCGGGCAGGTTTGTGTTCTTGCGGAAGTTGCAAAAACTCAGGCGCAGCGCAACCGCGGTTTTATGGAACGCAAAAATATTCCGGCAGGAACAGGAATGATTTTTGTTTTTGAGCGCGACCAGATTTTGAGTTTTTGGATGAAGAATACGCCGCATCCGCTTTCGATTGCATACATCGACAGCACAGGCACAATCCGCGACATTTTCGACATGACGCCATTTTCGCTTTCTTCTGTGACAAGTACGGTAAGCGTAAGATATGCCCTCGAAGTTCCAAAGGGCTGGTTTGAAGAAAATGGAATAAAGACGGGCGATAAAGTTTCTCTGCCAGAATAGAATTAAAGGCTTTCTAAAAATTCATCTTTCGATTTTTCTTCGATTGTCTTTTGAACGTTGCCTTCATCGAGCATTTTTTGGAATTTTGCATTATCGATGTATTTTAAGGTAAGCGGACGTTCAAGGCTCATGATTATAGAATCATCTTGCCAGGCCGAGCGTTTCGGGTTTATCGAAGATGGATTCCCGTATTTTTTAGAAAGGCTTGTAAAAATTGAAGCGTGGTCGATTTTTTTTTCGTTTAAGTTGAGCGTAATCGAAAAAAGTTTATCATCAACAAACTGAAACCAGCAGCGCGTAAAAAAAGAATAGGCGTTTTTGGAAGCGTCAGTTTCGATTAAAAACTGTTTTGTTTTTGGAGAAAGGCTTACATCTCTGTCGCCTCGATAGCCAAAATCGGTGTTCTTTTTTAATTCTGATTTTACTTCGTCCACGCTCATTCCGAGTTCAATTGAACCGTAACCTTTCGGAAGAGCGGAGCAAAGCGCAGCGCAGCTAAAAAAAGCAAATGCACAGAATGCAAAAAGTCTTATTTTTTTCATAAAAACTAACGTTCCTTGTGCTGTTTTCGGATAAAGGCACTTTGTTTTATAAGTTCAAGACAGTCTGGAACAAAGATTTTGTTTTCCGGCGAAAGTTTTATAACCGGCGAAAGTGAAAATTTCGGAACAAAGATGTTTTTTTCGTCCTGGCTAAGTCCGCACATAGCGGCAATATCCAAAGGAGTTAAATCTGTCTGATACGAAGTTTTGTTTTTTGGATCGATTGCAACCCGCGCTTTTTCAATCTGGAGAGCGAGCATATCGGTCATCTTGCTGATTGGGTCGCGAATCTGGCTGTTCAAAAGCTGCCTTTGCGTCTGAAAAAGCCTTTCTGCCAAAGTTGTTGTAAGTCTTGCAATAAGCTGCGGCTGGGTTTGAACCATCTGGTCAAAGTTCGAGCGGTTTACGGTCATAAGTGTGCAATCTTCTTCGGTAATTGCGCAGGCGGAGCGAGGTTTGTTTTCGAGAAGGGCCATTTCGCCAAACATATCGCCTTTTTTCAGGATTGCAAGCGTAACTTCCGAACCGTCGACAACCTTTGAGATTTTTACGCGTCCCGACTGAATTATGAACATGTCAGCTCCGCTTTGCTGTTCAGACATGATCATCGTGTCTTTCGGGTATTTTCTGAGCAAATCCTGATTCGATTCAAAATAAACAGCCCTGCTTTTAGCTCTTAATGCGTTGAATCTGGTTTTTGCGAGAAGAACATTTATTCCAGCCGGATTGGCTTTTACATACTGATAATAAGCAAATACGGCGATGCTCGGTTTATTCATCTTGTCGTAATAAGAAGCGACCCTGTAAATCTGTTCAGGACTTTGAGAAGCTGAATTATTTAAGGTTGCAAGGACGAGTGTGTCGTTCAAAAGCCGCATTCTGTTTGCAAAAGTGCGGATAATTTTCATGGCTACAGGAGTGTTTTTTTCGATAAGCTCAGGATATTGTTCGCGGCGGACAGAAATGCAGACAACGTCAGTAAGCGCAAGCACCGTGTCCACCTGCGAATGGTTCGACATGCAGGAAATTACGCCGATAAAGTCTCCAGGACCGAGCATTTCCTCTTTTTGACCGGGAATCGAATCCTCTCTATGAACGCGCACATTTCCGCATTGAATAATATAAAAAATATTATTCTGAGGACGTCCTTCGACTGTGATATACGAACCCTGCTTAAAATTTACGAACTGTAACTGAATCACGATTTTCCCCGCTTCTTAATCAAAAATTATAATGGATAATACGGAATTTGTAAGCCTTGAAAAATCAAAAATCAGGCAAAAATTATTTCCGGTTCAAGAAAAACTCCCTGTTTTTTAAGGACAGCCTCCTGTACAATTTCCACGAGTTCCAGAATATCAGCCGAACGCGCTTTTTGCTCCGGATTTATAATAAAATTCGCGTGCCAGGGCGCAATTTGAGCACCACCGACCGAAAATCCCTTAAAACCGCATTCATCAATCAGTTTTCCAGCGACAATTTTGCGTTCCGGGTCGTTTTTAAAGGCCGAGCCACAGCTTGGAGCGCGAAAATGCCCGAGTTCAGAGCGTTTTTGTTTTACCTGCAAGGAGAGTTCGTCGTCAAAACCCGAAGTTACTGAAAATTCCGCTGAAAGAATTATTTTTTTAGAAGAAGGGGAAAGCCTTCCCCCCGCTCCAACCGCTTCCGCGTTTTCCGCTTCCCCTTCGAGCGGGGGAAAATCCCCCGCAACGCCCCCTTTTTGCATTTTTTTGCAGGGCTGGAAAGGCGATTTTTTATAATCCCAGTCGTTTTTTTCAGTTTTATAAGTCAAAATCTTGTTTTTTTGAGTGTCAAAATATCTTACGCTTAAAAGCCTGTCCGAGGCTGCAAGACCAAAGCAGCAGGCGTTCATAAAAACAGCTCCGCCTGTAGTTCCGCTCAGCGCAGTAAAAGCTTCTAATCCGCCAAGGTTGTTTTTTTTGCAAAAATTAAGGACAGAAGCCCAGCCTGTTCCTGCAGAACAAACAATTCTGTTGTTTTCTAAAAGTTGTACAGATTCGTCTTTTCCGAGTTTTCTTGTGCAAACAACAAGATTTAGTCCTTCATCCGGAAAAACAACATTGCTTCCACCGCCAGCCAAAAAATATTTTAAACCGCAACTGGCGGCAGCATCTAAAGCTAAAATGAGGCTTTTTTCGTCAAAAGGTTCCAAAAAAAGTTCCGCTCTGCCGCCGACATGCATAGAACTGTGGCCTGCAAGAAGCTCGCCGGTTTTTATTTCTCCGAAAAAATTGTTTTTTAAAAGAATATCCTTAAAAGCAAGATTTTTCATAAAAAAATTATAGCAGAAAAAAGCCGTGCAAACTATGAGCGTTTTGATATTTATTGTTTTTTCGCAATAATTGAATAGAAATCTCAATTGTTTTAGTATATATGTGAAAATTTGAACTTTCGGTCTGTTGCAAAACCGCAACACCAAATATATAAATTAAGTTTTCTGGAGAAAAATATGGCACTTAGACTTTTTAACACAATGGGTCGCAAAATGGAAGAATTTGTTCCTGTTGATCCGAATAAAAAATATGTCGGTTTTTATGGCTGCGGACCGACAGTTTATAACTACGCCCACATTGGAAACCTTCGCGCTTACGTTTTTCTGGATATTCTGGACAAAACTTTGACTTATCTGGGTTACGACATCAAGCATGTCATGAATATTACGGACGTTGGTCATTTGACAGGAGATGCTGACGACGGCGAAGATAAAATGGTAAAAACTGCTGAAGAGCGCCATCAGAGCGTTCTCGACGTTGCAAAATTTTACACGGACGCTTTTATGTCCGACATTGACGCGCTCAATATTCGCCATCCTGACGTTATCTGCAAGGCGACCGAGCATATTTCGGACATGATTGAGCTTATAAAAAAAATCGAAGCTAACGGCCACACTTATACTGCCGGCGGAAACCTTTATTTTGACATTTCGACTTTTCCTGGTTACGGAGATCTCGCAAATTTAAATCTTGACGAATTAAAGGCAGGCGCCGGAAGACGCAAGCTTTCGATTATCGACGAAAATAAACGCAATCCGGGCGACTTTGTTTTATGGTTTACAAAATCAAAATTTGAAAATCAGGCGATGACTTGGGACAGTCCGTGGGGACGCGGTTATCCTGGCTGGCATATTGAATGTTCGGCTATGAGTATGAAATATCTTGGAAAGCACATCGACATTCACACTGGCGGAGTTGACCACATTCCTGTCCACCACACAAACGAAATTGCGCAGTCAGAAGGAAGTTTTTCGGCTGAAGAAAGGGCTGAAGGTCCGTGGGTAAAATACTGGCTTCATAATGAATTTCTGGTAATCGAAGGCGGAAACAAAATGTCGAAGTCTTCTGGAAATTTCTTAAGGCTGCAGACTCTTCTGGACAAAGGTTATGACGCCCTCGACTACAGGTTTTTCCTTTTAGGCGGACACTACCGCAAGCAGATTTATTTTTCTTGGGACGCGATGGACGGTGCAAAAAATGGACGCGCGGCTTTGAATGAACGCGTTGCCAAACTTATTCTAAAAGCAAGAGATGAAGGACTGGAACTTACAAAAGAAAATTTTGCCGAAAAACTCGCCTCTATCGCCGAAAAATTGCACAAGGACGGCGAAAGCGAAAATCTTAAAAAATTCCGCGAAGGTCTCGAAAACGACCTTTTGACTCCAGTTGCAATGGCCGCAATGCAGAAAGAAACAAACGGAAAAGGCCGGGCTGCAGTTGACTGTCTTGCCGATATTTTTACGATGGACAAAGTTCTTTCGCTCAAAGTGATTGAAAATGCAATCGAAGTTGCAAAAAAACTCGAAAAAGAATCATTTGCGCATTTGGACGACCACGCAGGCGACAGCGAAGCTGCAGAGATTACGGCTCTTGTTGAAGAACGCATTGCGGCAAAAAAAGCAAAGGATTTTGCAAAAGCCGACCAGATCCGCAACGACCTTGCAGCCCGCGGAATTACAATTATAGACACGCCGCAGGGACCAACCTGGAAACGAAATTAAAATAAACTGAAAATAAGATTTTTCTTATTTTTCCTGTAACTTTTTGAGGCAATGATGATTTCTAATAATGTGGAAGCCAGTGAAAAACCGTTGAATGCTGCAAACTCCGCGGATTTTCGCCGCATTTACAATGAAACTATGATTCTTCTCTTTAAAGTTTCGTGGCGTATTGTAAATGATGAAGATGCAGCGGAAGACATTGTTCACGATTCTTACATAAAGGCCAGCGAGAAAAAAATGTCGTTTCCTACAATGAACGACGCAAAATTCTGGCTTATAAGGGTAGTAAAAAATGCTTCGCTGAATTATGCGCTCCGTAAAAAAAGAGAAAGAACTGCTTATCAAAAGGCTCTTTACGAAGACAGACGTCAACAGACTTCCGGCGAAACAGATTTGCTAAGGCAGGAAACTCAAAAAATTGCGCTTGCCGCCTTGGAAAAACTGCCTAAAACATTAAAAGAGGTAATCATTCTTCGTGAATACGGAGATTTGAATTATAAAGAAATCGGAAAAGTTTTGGGAATTACGGAAGGAAATGTAAAAATTCGCATGTTCCGTGCCCGAGAACAACTGGAAAAACTCATTGGAGGCGATGATGTCTACTTGTCCTGAAAAAGATCTTCATTCAATTTATCTCGATGGCGAACTCCCGGAAGAATTTTTAAAGGAATACGAAACCCATGTTGCAGGTTGCGAAAAATGTCAGGCCGAGCTCGAAAAACTTAAAAAGGTTTCTGTACCTTTTAGGGAAGATGCTCTTTCTGTAAAACTTGACCAGACCTATCTTGATCAGAGTTTTGCCCGCCTCCAGACAAAGATGCGCTTTAAGGAAACAGCTGAGCGCTGCGAAAAGTTATACATTATTCGGCCGTACATAAAATGGGTGAGTGGCTTTGCGGCTGCCGCCGCGGTTTTTGTGGTTATTGTAACTCCGCTCAGTTTAAAATCAAATTCAAAAGAACAGAAAGAACTTACTGCCATTGCCCGAACCCAGATAAAGCCGATACAAGAAAGCAGGGTTGTAGTTGATGGAAATTTGGACAGCTTAAAAATTTCTACGGCTCTTAGTTCTGCCAAACAGGTTGAAGAAAAAACAGAATCAAAAGAAGAAAATGCCGATTTGCAGGTTCTAAATCCAAACCAGAAGGTTGTTTCGGCTACAAGCCTTGCTTCAAATTTGAATGACAGTTTTAACGATATTGATGTTTTTCGCCCGGACTTTAACAATTCGTCCGTCTCTGTTAGAATAGAAGTTCCACGTATGCAAACTATTCCAATGAGGAAGGCAGAAAAAATTGAAAATCGCTGAAAAATTTTCAGTTCTTTTTAGAAAATATCCTTTATTCAGAACTTGTTCGATAATTTTTGCAATTCTTTTTGTCCTTGGTTTTGTTTCTATCATAACATATCAGGCCAGAAAAATTCCGCAGATTGATTCTATTGTTCCGTCCGTAGGTTCTCCTGGTGACGTTATGGTAATTGCGGGGCGAAACTTTGGCAGCCTAAAAAATTCTTCTGACTTTGTAGAAGTCGGCGGTTCAAGAATTACGGCCTCTGGCTATCTTGAATGGACAGACGAACACATAAAACTCATTTTGCCGTCAAATGTTCAGGACGGGCTTGTAATTGTTTCAACAAAAGCCGGACAGTCAAAACCTGGATTTTTTGCAAATGAGGCAGGAATTCCTGTCGAAGTTCCGCCAGATACAAAAACAACAATGCCTGTAATTTCTTCAGTTTCTCCAGAATCAGCTTTTGTAGGACAGCTGCTTGTTTTGAGCGGAACAAATTTTGGAACAGTCCGCAGCAATTCAAAAATCTTCTTTACGGCAAATTTGCCTGAAAATTCGACTTCTTCCGACGACATTGCCTTTATCGAAGCGGCCGGCGAAGATTACGATTACGAATATTGGAGCGACAGCGAAATTCACGTAAGAGTTCCAAACGGCGCTGCCAGCGGACACATTTACGTTCAGACAGAAAAAGGAACGAGCAATTATGCAGGGGTAAATTTAAAATCTACGCTCGGAACAAAAAAATATTCTGACAAAAAAACATATTTAATTCACCTAAACACAGATATAGACGACATAAATTCAAAATCAAATACGACACTTTCTCTGCACGTTCCGCGGCCTGTAAAAAACTCGCGGCAGCCTTTTGTTCAGATGACGGAATGTGCTCCTGAGCCGGTTTTTGAAAATTATCAGGACACGGTAATTCATCAAACTGAACTTTCAAAAACGTCTTCAAAAAAACTTACTTTTACTCATAATTTTGTTGTTGAAGATTACGCGGTTCAAACCAAGGTTAACGTAAAAAATGTAAAACCTTTTGCCGCAAAATCGCGGGTTCTTTACACGGCATTTACAAAACCGGATGAAGTTATTGCTTCGGAAGATGAAGATTTTGTCGGCCTTGCAAAAAAAATCGTCAAAAAAGAAACAAATCCGTATCTTCAGGCAAAAATGATTTACGAATATATGCTTGAAAACTTTGCGGTTACAAAAAAACTCAGAAAATCAGGCTCGGAAGTAAAAGACTTGCTCGAAGACAAAAAAGGCGATTCTTACGACTTTGCAATTGTCTACACGACACTTTTGCGTGCCTTAAAAATTCCATGCCTTCCTGTTGCTGGAATTCTTGTCGATTCTGACATGCAGGCATTTTCGCACTGGTGGAGCGAGTTTTACATAGAAAATTTTGGCTGGATTCCGGTCGACATTGCCCTTGGCTCTGGACTTGAATATAAATCGTTTAAAAATGTTGAAGATCCTAAGACTTTTTATTTTGGCAACATCGACAGCCAGCACATTATTTTTTCGCGCGGATACAACGAAGTTAAGCCGACACTTTCTGGCGGACACATTGTAAGCCGCGACAGAACTTTCTCAGTTCAGTCAATTTGGGAAGAATCTTCTGCAGGAACCGTAAACTACAGTTCTCTGTGGAATGAACCGGTAATTGCCGGAGTATATTAAGTGCATCTCTAGGAATTTCGGTTTTTAGAGGTTTCATAAAAAATTTGTGGAGGACAAAATGTCTGTAAAAGTTTTGTCGGTTGGAGGCTCGATTGTAGCTCCAGAAGGACCTGATGTTGAATTCGTAAAAAAATTTGTTTCGCTCATCAAACAGTATCTTGCGGAACACAAAGAAGATAAACTGATTTTTGTAGTCGGCGGTGGCGGTCCGGCACGAATTTATCAAAATGCATTCCGCGCAGTAACAGAAACTTCTCCGGACAGCTCAACAGAAGCGGCTGACTGGATTGGAATTATGGCAACAAGGCTCAACGCGCAGTTTGTAAAGGCAAGTTTTGGCGACTTATGCCGCGAAGCGGTTGTGACCGATCCTACAGTTGCAGAAGAATTTACCGGTTCAGTTTTGCTTGCGGCAGGCTGGAAACCAGGTTTTTCGACCGACAACGACGCAGTACTTCTTGCAGAAAAATTCGGCGCAAAGACAGTCGTAAATTTGAGCAATATCGAAAAAGTTTATACAGACGATCCTCGCAAAAACCCGGACGCAACTCCAATTGACGAAATTTCCTGGGCAGATTTTAGAAAAATTGTCGGCGACGAGTGGACTCCTGGCAAAAACTGTCCTTTTGACCCGATTGCTTCAAAAAAAGCGCAGTCGCTTGGTCTTACAGTAATTTGTGCCAGCGGAAAAAATCTTGAGAACATAAAGGCGATTCTCGAAGACAAAAATTATGTTGGAACAACAATCCGCGGATAAAAATTAAAAAATAAAATAAGGGCGACATTTTGCATAAAAATGCCGCCTTTTTTGTCTGCGTCCTTCAATTCTTTATAACCGGCCGCTTTGGGTTCGCTGACGCTCATTGCCGGCGCAGCCGTCAACTAAAGTCCGTCGTGTCCGGCGCAAGATGCATTTTTTCGCATTAAAATTGTTCAAGTCTTGCTAAAAGAGCGTCCAGTTTTCTCCCGTAGTTTTTGTCAGTTGCCCAGGTTCCTGCAAGGTCAAATACCGAATATGCAAGTTTTGTCTTGTGCACCCAGTTGTATCGCGGATCTACAAGCGCTTTTTTTAGCTTTACGTCTTCTGTCGTTGCATAGGCCTGCAAATGCTGGATATGTGCGCGCACTCCTGTTTGCTGGTCTGGAAATTTTTCTCCTGGTTTGGAAGAGTCAATTGCTCCTAAACCGCAGTAATTGTGCCATTCACTTTTTACAAGATTCCCGAATCTTAAAAATCCTGTTTCAAGGCACATCTGCGCGAAAGCAACGTCGCTGTTAATTCCTTCAGTTTTTGCTTCCTGAATATAGTCTTTTGCAAGGCTTTTTACTTTTTGCAGAGGAACATTTGGATTTTCCGAAAGAAAAAATTCAGCAAGTTGATTTTCATTTTTAATTCCGTCTGCGAGCAATTTTCTCGAGCAGGATTTTTCTTCTTTTATGCCCGGAGAAATACAGGAAAAAAACACGACTGAAAAGAAAAGAGATGAGATTCTCCAAAAAAGAAATTTAGAAATTTTACGTTTAAACATATTCAAGTATCGGAAAAAACTAAAAAATCCTGAAATTTTCAAAAAAAATGTGTAAAAGTTGATTTTTAGAGCCATATATATAGTAAAAGCAAAAATTGGAGGAAAAAATGAATTTTAAGCACTTTTTCAGGATGGTTTTGACAGTTTTATTTCTTAGTTCGTTGACAGTTTTTGTCGCCTGTTTTCCGCTGTCGTGCCGCGTTACAGAAGAAGGAATCGAGATTATTTCGGCAGAAATGACAGTTCCCAAAATCCTTTCTTTTTTTGTAGAAGACAATTCGAACCTTGTCATGCTTTGTTCACAAAAGGTTTTTGTTCAAAAAGTCCAGATAAAATCGGATGACGGAGAATATATCGAAGAAACTGTTGATGCTCAGTATTTTGATGACGGAAAAAGAATAAATTTTTCTCTTAAGGAGCCGACTTTGGTCGGAGTGAATTATGTTTTTAGCGGTTCAATAAAGGACGGCTCAGGAAACGAACTTACATTCAGTCTGCCGTTTACAGGATTCAACGAAAAACCGGCAAGGCTTGTTCTGTCAGAAATCCGTTCAAAACACAGTACGAGCAAAGGAGTCTTAAAAAAATGCGAATTTGTCGAAGTTTATGTTCTAAAAGAGGGAAGTACGGCCGGACTTGAAATTGTCACAGGAAGCGACGGCGAAAGTAAAAAATATGTTTTTCCTGACATCAACGTAAAAAAAGGCGAATATATTGTAGTTCATTTTAGAACGGTAGACGAGGGCGAGTGCATTGACGAACTGGGAGAAAATCTTTCTTTGAGCACAGGAACCGACAGTTCAGCTTCGCGCGATTTATGGGTTGAAGGAAAAGAAAGCCGAATAAGCGACAGCGACGTAATTGTGATTCGTGACAGTTGCCGTAATATGCTGCGAGATGCGGTTTTATTCAGTGCTTCAGGAAAACAGTCGTGGTATTATGCCGGACAAAAGTCTTTGGCGCTCGAAGCCTACGAAAGCGGGATTTGGAAAGATGGATATGAACCAAAAAATGCCACAGTAGCCGACGGAATCAGCCTTACAAGGACAATGTGCAGAATGAATATTGAAAAACTGACAGAAGAGTATTCGTCTGAAAATGACATTGACGATCAGAGCGTAATAGAAACCGGAACTGAAGACTGGTCTTTAGTGGAAGACGCGACTCCCGGAGCAAAAAACAGTGAAAAAAGATATGAAAAAACTAAATGAACGAAATAAAAGAATCTAGGACGGATTTTTTTAATAAAATAAAATTCTTTACAAAAATTCTCTTCCCGTGACAAAAAATTAAAAATTGTGCTACTATTGCGGTATGTCAGAATTATTAGCTCCAGCAGGAAATATTGAAGCTCTCGACGCCGCAATTGGCGAAGGAGCAGATGCTGTTTATCTTGGGCTTAAAAGTTTTAATGCCCGTCTTCGTTCTTCAAATTTTGCGTGGAATCAGTTTGAAGCAACTGTAAATTCTCTTCATCGTCAAGGCAAAAAAATCTACGTGACTGTAAATACTGTCAGTCAGGAAGAAGAAACAGAAAGACTTTACCGCTTTTTAAGTTATCTCAATAAAATTGGTCCAGACGGTCTTATCGTTCAGGATTATGGTGTTTTAAGAATGTGCCAGGAGTTCTTTCCGAATCTTGAGCTTCATGGTTCAACTCAAATCAACGTTGAAAGCGCAGACGGTGTAAATTTACTGCAAAAAGCCGGCCTTTCTCGCGTTGTTGTTGCTCGCGAACTCGGTCTCGAAGAAGTCCGCCAAATTAAGCAGAATACAACTTGCGAAATCGAAATGTTTGTCCACGGCGCTTTGTGCGTAAGCGAAAGCGGACTCTGTCTTTTTTCAAGTTTCCTCGGCGGAAAATCAGCAAACCGCGGAATGTGTACTCAGGCCTGCCGCCGTTTTTACACTGCCGAGACCGCTTCCGGTCAAAAACAGGGATATTATTTTTCTCCGGGCGATCTTCAGTTAATCGAAAAAATTCCAGATCTTATGGATATAGGCGTTGAGTCTTTCAAAATCGAAGGACGAATGAAAAGTGCCGAATACGTTGGCGCCGTAACCGCCGCATATCGCTATCTTATGGATCATTATCAGGAAGACAGAAAAGGTGCTGTTGCTGCTGCAAAACGAATGTTGAGCACAGACTTTGCCCGTTCAAAAACAACTTACTGGTATAATTTTAAGACAAACGAAGAAGGTGTTGAAAAAGCTGGTAGCGCAATCTTAAATCCAAACCAGGCCGGAGGAACAGGAATTTATCTTGGCCGTATTTCAAAAATTCGTGCTGCAAGCGACGAAGCAAAAGAAAAAGCACGTCTTGCCGCAGGTCCAAATGCCGATTTTGAAGATTATCAGATTGTTATGGCTCAACTTGCTGGTGGAAATTACGATCCGGATCCGGGCGATTCGATCCGCCTTCACAAAAAGGACGATTCTGGGCGTGTAAGCCACAAGGTGCGCTCAGTTGAATTTGACGACGACGGTTCACGTTGGATTGATATTCCGAGAGGATTTAGTCGGGAAGATGAAGTTTATCTTTTGCAGACAAAATCTATGTCAAAGCATTATCCTCGAGTTCTTCCTCAGGACATAAGCCGTTTCCGCAGTCAGCCGGGAGATGAAATCCTTCCTGTTTTGGATTTGACACCTGTCGCAAAGAACGAACTTTCTTACTTTCCAGAAGGCACTTACGTTCAAGTCAGCACGATTTCCGATATGTTCCAGATTCAGAGCATGTCTCCAATCCGCGTAATCCTTGAACTCAATTTTGAGACTCAGTCAGACCTTTTGGCTCACAAGACGGTGCTTCCATTCTCAAAAAAGCAGATTATAATTTCACTCAACCCGTATGTTCCTCAGGCATCTGCTCATGAACTTTCGGAAACACTTGAATGTCTTATTGCGGACGGATTTAAAACTTTCATAGTAAATAACCTTGCCGAAATTCAAATGCTAAAAGGAAAAGGCGTAAATCTTATTGCAGGTCCTTACCTTTATACGTTTAACCGCTGGGCTGTAAGCTGGCTCGAAAATCAAAATATCGGCGCTTTTATAACGCCAATCGAAAATAACCGCGAGAACATTCTCAATACTTTTGAACGCAATGTCCGCGACCGCCTTATGGTTACAGTTTATGCTTATCCGGCTCTTTTCCGCATACGCTTTAAGCTTCCTGAAAGTTACGACTTTATGTATTTCTGGGACAAAAAAGAAATGCCGTTCAAGGTTCTTTCAAATCAGGACGGAACTGTCGTAATGCCAGAAAATCCGTTCAGCATTACCGACAAGACAGCCCAGCTTCAAAAAGACGGATTCCGCCGTATTTTGATTGACTTTAGCCGCACAAAAGTAACACGCGCCGAATGCAAAATGGTCGTAAACAGCATTATAAAATCTCAGCCGATTCCAGAAACCGGAAGATTCAATTGGAAAGACGGTTTTTATAATCCTGAAAAAATGGAAGCCTACAAGGCCGCTGCCGAAAGACAGGCCGCCGAAAAAGCAGAAATGGCTTCATCAGGACGCTATAACGGCTATGGCAGAGGTGGCAGAAAAAACGGAAATTTTAATTCTTCGTCGGGTTATGGAAAAAATGGCGGCGACAAAAGAAAAAAATCAAATTCTTTTTCTAAATATTCTTCTCCTCGCGGACGCGGAAAAAGATAATTTATCTAAAAAACAACTTATCTAAAAAAAATGAACGGAACTGTCCTAAAAGTTTTTATCGCTTTTTTGAACAGTTCCGTTCCGTACAAATTTTCAACCTTTTTTAATCGGTCAAAAATCCATACCTTACACTTTACGGCACGGCATTTTTGTTAAAAAACACTTTCTTCTTGAGCAAGTCCTTGCGCTGCAATTGCTAGATTTTGTTTTTCATCGTCGGCATTTTCGTCTGACTTTACATTGCTTTTTTTCATCGGCTTAAAATCAACGTGTTCCGCCACAATAAAAACCTTCGAGTGGTTTTTGCCATTTTCATCTTTCCACCGGTCTTGCTTCAGGCGCCCGACAATCCGCACCCCGCGCCCCTGCAAAGCGTATTTTGCCATAAGCGCGCTGAATTTTTCGCCCCAGGTTTCTACTTCGTAAAAACCGACTTCATCGACATCTCTGCCAGAACTGTCTTTGTAAAAATGATTTACGGCAATCGGAACTGTCGTTACTTTTGTTCCTCTCGGCGTTTCTTTGTGAGTTGGCGCACGGACAATGTTGCCTTCAATAATAATCTGATTCATTGCATTCATAAGAATCTCCTGTAAAAAAGTGTTTCCGGCCGGCTTGGGCAAAACCCAAAACTGTGTACACTTATATATTTGCAATGAATGTCAACATTTACACATTTTTTTTGAGAAAAATTATAATTTTTTAGTTTTTTTTTGTTGGGCGGCTTTTACTCCGCGTTGCTTCGTAAAAACCGGGCTGTCCGTGGCTGCCGGTGCTTTGCACACGCTTTGCGTCCACTACCATCCCTGCCGCAAATTCCGGCCTTAAAATTTCAATAAACTTAAAAACTACGCCGGAAGATTTTTTACGAGTTTGACAATATAAAGCTGAATATACATAAGCATTGCATCTGTTTCGCCAATTTTCTGCAAAGCCGGCGTTTTTACCAGTGTGTCCGCAAGATTTTCAATTCGCTCTCTGTTAAATCCTTCTGATTTTATATGCCTCAAAACTTTTCGCAGGTAATCTCTAATTAGAGAATTTACGTCTTCGGTCAGGTTGTTGTGGGTTACCTTTCCAATAAGCTTGTTCCACGTGCGCTCATAAGAATGAAGCTCTCTGTCCAGTGTTGAGCTTGACGGAACAAGTTCTTCTTCCAGTTTTCGTGCAGATTCTCTGAGCGCGACTTTTCTCGAAACCATTGATTTTTTGGAAAGAGCCATTTCCATTTTGTCGTGCTTGCTTTTTTCTTCTTCCTGTTCCCGATAAATCTGCGCAGAAGTTTTTTCTGGCTTCTGCTTTTTTGATTTTGGCGGACGCATTATCAATTTCATAATCCACGAAACTACAGGAATTGTGTACCAGACAGGAAGGAGAATTTTTGTGTCGGTTAAAAGTTCCTGCCTGTTCATCAATAAAATTTCGGAATAAGGAACGAGCCTTCCGTTTTCAAAAAGCGAAATTCTTCCGCCTTCAAGTCCAGATTCGTCCTGCTGCATGTTCATTTCGTAATTTATAAGCGGCAAAAATGAAGAGGTTAAGAGAGCATACAAAACAGGCGACTGCACGGAAACTTCTTTTTCGAGCCGTTTTTCAAATGCTTTTTGCTCTTTCATTTCCGGCAAATCATCAAAATTCTTAAGGACTTTAAACCAGTTTTTGCGGATTGTTTCTCTGATTGCCGCGCGCGCGTCTGTGCAAAGCCTCATAATCAACGGCATAACCTTATTTTTGTAGATAAAATAAGGCTGTTTGTCGAGTTCTGTTTTAAATACAAGAATTTCCGGCAAATCGTTTGCCAGGCTTTCCGTTGTTTTTGTGTGAAGAAAATTTTTGAGTTCTTCTTCGCTGTATTGTCCCAAAAGCGGAACTCCGCTTGAACTTGTAAATTTTGTAATTGTTCCGAGCGTAAAATAATACGGCGGTTTTGAAAGATGCTGCTCAAGATTTTTGAATGCGGTTTCTTTTTTTGAATTTTCCTGGGCGCGTGTTTTGTAGTAGTTTGCTATGATTTCGAGAATATAAACTGCGTGCAGAATTCCAATATCTTCCGCTGTGTAGTCCTTTACTTTTTCGTAATCCTGACGGATAAAAAACAAAAGCTGCGTCAAAAAATAGAAAGAATCTTCCGGTTCTTTGAACATTGTCAAGGAATCTGCATTTTGAACAAATCTGTTAAAAATATTTTTGGCGGTCATTTCTTTTCCAGGATTGGAAACCGTCAGTTTTTTCATAAAATAATCGTGATGCTCTTCTTTTGCGAGCATTGTGCGCAGTTTTTGAACGGCACATTCCGCGAGAGTATGAACAGAAACCAGCGAAGGAAGAAGAATTGACGGCATATCGTGAGGCATTGTAAGTCCGTAAAGATATTTGTCAGAAAGCGTTTCTTTTGTCAAAAGTTCGTTTAAAAGTTCCGCCCCGGTTCTGCGCGTTATAATTTCCGACGGAATTTTTTTTGGAATGTCAGATTCCTGTGGAAAAGGCGTCATTGGCTGAGCCAAAATTTCTTTGTAGCGCTGTGAAAATTTTTCGATAAAAAAAGCGATTACGATGATGATTTTTTTTTCGGCAGTAGGAGATAAAATTAAAACCTGATGGTTTGCTGACAGTTTTTCGAGTTCTTTTAAAAGAACGTTTGCAGTGTCCGTCATGTAATTTACAAGGGAAGGCTGCTCTTCAAGATGATGTTCCGAGTAGCGTTTTAAATATTCTGTAAACTCCCCGAAGTCTATAGCGGCATTGTTCTGCCGGCCTGCAAAAAATTTTAACAGGACAATAATTGAAGTAGTTGTAGCCATAAAAATATTCTATCAATAAATTTTGGTTTTGTCATTGCCGGGCAAGGGGCCGTTAGCCGCACAGGCGGTTCGGACGCGCGCAAGCGTGGCTGAACGGAAAAATTGCAGGGCAATTTTATAACGCAAGGACCCGGTCGTGCTTTGCACGATGCCCCAGGATTTTTATAGCTTTTTTGATTTTTAATTGAAACAAAAGTTTTTTGAGCATAAAATAAAAGTCAACTTTTAAATCTGACGATTTTGTGGAGATTAAAATGATTGCCGAAAGAATGAAAAATCTGCATCCTTATGTTCCTGGGGAGCAGCCAAAGGACAGAACTTACATAAAACTCAATGCAAACGAAAATCCTTATCCGCCAAGTCCGCTTGTTGCAAAGGCTGTTGAAAAGGCGGCGAAAAAATATGCGAAAAAAATGGCGCTTTATCCGGATCCAGATTCCAACGAATTAAAAACGGCGATTGCTTCGATGCTCAACGATTGCGGCGGAGTTTTGGCCCGTGCAAAGGTTTGTGGCGGCAAAAAAAATGGAAGCGGTGCGAAAGTTGAGCCTTGTCCGGCTGATAAAATTCCTTTTACAGTTACGCCTGATATGATTTATGCAGGAAACGGTTCTGACGAAGTTCTGAGCTTTGTTTTTTATGCTTTTTTTGACAGCGACCGTGAGCTTGTTTTGCCGGAGCACACTTATTCTTTTTATCCGGTTTATGGCGGATTTTACAATATTCCGCTCAAAAAAATTCCGCTCAACGGCGACTGGACTTTGAATAAAGAAAAAATGCTTGAAGCTGCAAACGAAAATGATTCTTCGATTATTTTTGCAAATCCGAACGCTCCGACTTCTCTTGGACTTTCCCGCAGCGAAGTCCGCGAAATGATAAAAGCTGCCCCAAAAGACAGAATTTTTGTTGTTGATGAGGCGTATGTGGATTTTGGCGGCGAAAGCTGTATTCCTCTTCTTGCGGAATTTGACAATCTTGTAATTGTGCGGACTTTTTCAAAATCGCTTTGCGGCGCCGGTTTGAGGCTTGGCTATGTTGTCTCAAGTCCAGAACTTGTAAATTATATTACGACTGTAAAAAATTCGCTCAATCATTTTCCTGTTGACTTTATGGCTCAGCAGGCTGGAATTGCTGCTTGCCGCGACACTGGCTATTACGCTGAATGTGCAAAAAGTGTTGCTTTTGAGAGGGATGAATTTATCGACTTTTTGAGAGCGCACGGTTGGTTTGTCCTTGACAGCCAGACGAATTTTGTTTTTTGCAAAAAAGACGGCGTTTTGGGCGAAGAAGCGTACAAAAAAATCAAACAGGAAGGAATTTTGGTCCGGCATTTTAATACGCCGGGAATTGAAGAGTTTTTGAGAATTACAATCGGAACTCACGGGCAGATGAAGGCTCTTTGCGCCGTAATGGAAAATATTTAAGGAGCCATCTTTGGCTCGCCGCTAACGCGGTGTTTTTAATGGAGATAAAATGAAAATTTTAATAATTTCTGATGCTCATGGAAACGTTGAAAATATCGAAAAACTTTCTGAGCAGGCAAAAAATGCAGATCTTGTTCTTTTTGGCGGTGATTTTGCAAAATTTAACTGTCCGGAAACTGGAAAACCTGCGCTCGAAGCGCTTGTAAAAAATAGCGACTCGATTTTTGCAGTTCTCGGCAACTGCGACGAGCCGGATTTTATTTCTGAGATTGAAGACGCGGATATTTGCGTTCAAAAAAGCATGGTTTTTAAGGACGGACTTGTAATTGCCGGAAGCGGCGGCGGCTCAAAATTTAGCGGCGACACTCCGTTTGAACGCACCGAAGAAGAGCTTGTTCAGGATTTTGATGTAATAAAAAATTCTCTTTCGCAAATTGCTGATGACGACGGAAAATGTAGCAGTCTTGTTTTGATTATGCACAATCCGCCTAAAGACACAAAAACGGACGTTATTCCGGGAGATATTCACGTAGGAAGCCAGAAACTGCGCGAATTTATCGAAAGCACACAGCCTGTTCTTGTTGTGACCGGACATATTCACGAAAGCGCCGGAATTGACAAAATAGGAGATTCTACCGTCATAAATCCAGGCGCCCTTATGGAAGGAAAATATGCGCTTGCCGAACTTGAAAAAACAGACGGAAAATGGGTTGTAAAGTCGGCGGAATTGCGCAGTCTCTAGAAAATATTATTTTTTTGACTGTGCAAGGCGGAATCCGAAGTAATCGTAAACTTCGTTCGGGTCAAAACTGTAGCGGTCGCCGGCGCAATTAAACGGTGTGTAAAGCGACCAGCTTCCGCCTCTGCTTACCCTCTGGCTCCCTGCAACCGGACCTGTCGCCCTTGTGCCTGCTTCAACTGATTTGTAATTTCCAAACCAGTCCCAGACAAATTCGAGGACATTTCCACTCATATCAAAA
>SAMEA104315426__coassemble_436_pt1 | contig 25959 bp, 4 predicted proteins | sample SAMEA104315426__metabat2_high_PE_039 | metagenome-assembled genome bin SAMEA104315426 (sample SAMEA104315426) | gut metagenome | biome: Monkey gut; feature: monkey-associated habitat; material: faeces | place: China | collected 2013 | reverse complement strand
TAGACGGAGTTGAATTCGCCCAGAACACGATATACGGCTTTCTGGGAAACGAGGCCGGAGTACCGCCGACCCTCAAGATACTCTCGCCGGGAAGCTCGTCTCTCCAGGCGACAACAGGATTCAGCTTCAGCGGAAGCGCGGTCTTGACGGGAGGCTCGCTCTACGCCTCATATCTGAGGGCGGCACTCAGTGTGACAGACCAGGACACAAACGCGGATCTCGGAACATACACGGAGGAGATAAGCCGCGCAGGAGCGGACAAGGGCTGGACCTCAACGGCGGCGTTCACCTGCGCCGAGGACGGAAGCTGGACATTCAATCCGTCAGGACTGAAAGACTACGAAAAGATAAAGGCAGAGAAAGATTCAGGAAAATCATATCTTTACACGCTCAAACTCTACGGAAAATCATCTTCGGGACATGACAGCTCTGTATCGCAGAACGTACAGATAGACTCAAAAAAGCCTTCGGTAGGAATTTCTTCCATTACGCCTACAGTCGACGAATACAAAGGAGAAACAGGGCCTTTTGTAAACGAGACAGTCACTGTAAAAGGCTCAGTTGAGGAGACAAATCTCGAAAGCGTAGTAATGGAAGTCTATGCAGGAGACGGGCTGAAAGAGACAAGAAACCTCGGAAAAGTCTACTCATTCAGTCAGGCGATTGACACGACAGCGCTTTTGGACGAAGTATTGCTCGGTGTAAGAGTTACAGCGACAGACAAGGTCGGAAACAGTGCAACTTATTCAACTCTCAGCGCAGCAGATTCAGAATATACAAAGCTCAAAATTTCACAGAAGACGGACAATCCTGTAATCACTCTGAACAACGCAAGCATCGAAGGATTTACAGAAAACGCCGGCAGCATAGGCACAGAAAAAGGCAACCTGTTCGGAGTAATCTCGAACAACAAAATTTCTGTTTCTGTTTCTGACGACGACCTCATAAAAAGCGTCACGATGAAAGTCTACAACGAAAATGGAGAAGAAATCGCCTCGACAACACCACCAGGAGAAATCGGAAAATCTACTTATAGCAATTCATTTCCCCTTCCGTCAGCCGAGGGAGTGTACAAAGTTGAAGTTATCGCGACAGACGACATCTTATCGACAGAGCTTTCAGGAGAAAGAGAACCGAAGACAACCTCGACAGGAAAATTCTATGTCGCAGTTTCCGCAGGAGCGCCGGCAATAACCCTCGACTCCGTAAAGACTTACCTGACGGCAACACCTTCATTTACAGGAACTGTTTCTAGCACAAAATCAAAAGTCGAAGCAAAATTCACAAAAGCAAACATTGACGGAAAAGACGCCGACGAAACAGAGCTATCGAAATATAACGCTATGCTCAGCCAGCCAGAAAAAGGAACGGCAAACTGGACAGTTTCTCTCATAGACGGAAAGTCTCTTGACAACGGAAAATACACGGTCCGCTTTACAGCCTCAAATGATTACGGCGAATCAAACTCTTCGGAAGCAGAATTCACGGTCGACAACGAAAAACCTGCTGTAAAAATAACAGAGTACAACTCGGTTAAAAACGAAAACGGATTTACAGAAGCGCAAAAATTCTACCTCAACCCGACAAACATAAAGACGATAAAAGGAACCTGCGCCGACAACGAAAGCGGAAGCGGAATCGACAGCGTCTACTATCACATTGGCGCCATTGAGACAGGAAAAGAATCTCCATCGACAGAAAACGGCTGGATTCTTGCAAACCTCACAAAAACAGAAAGCGAAACAGGCTGGACTATTTCTCTTACTGATTTGGGAAATCTGACGGAAGGAGAAACTTACAAAGTTCATATAAAAGCTAAAGATAATGCTGGAAACATAAGCGAGGACTATAATTATATCAGTCTTTACATCGATAAAACTGGACCTGAATTGACGGCTTCTGTGCCTGATTCAGGCTTGACTTATACAAAAGATGAAAAAGTTTACCGAGTTTACGGCTCAAATTCATTCAAAGTTTCTGTAACTGCGACAGATGTTGCTGGAGTTGCAAACGTTTCGGCTAATTCAACATCTCTTGTAAAAGGCGATGACGGAATTTACACTGGAACAGTTTCTGTAACTCCAGATTCGAATGGCTTTGCTTCAATCAGCGTTATTGCAATGGACAGCGTTGGAAATTCTTCAGAAACAACAATCGATGACGTAATGATTGACTCGACCGCGCCAATCGTTGCGATCTCGTCATATCCTGAAAATGCGACAAAAGACGAATTTACGCTCAGTGGAACAGTTTCAGACAATATCGGTGTAAAATCTGTCGTTATAACAGATTCACTTGATTCTGCAAAATCATACGAGGCGACTGTTAGCGACGGAAAATGGTCTGTAACTTTGAGGCCTTCTTCAATCGCGGCAGGCGCAGACGAGACAAAGGACGGCTCACACACTTACACCATAACCGCAAAAGACAAAGTCGGAAACACTTCAACCGCAACCTGCCGCGTTACGACCGACACCACAGCTCCTTACTGGTACACAGGCAACACAGAAAATAAAGAGCCTTATATAAGCACAAAGGCAAGCTCGGAAAAAATCACGGTTTCCGGTGTTGAACACAGCTTGTACAATTCAACTTCTGTAACGGTTGCGGCAAAGGCAAAAGATGCGACAACAAACGTCGGACACCTGCTTTACAACTTGAACGACGAGAAAGACAGTTTATCTGCATTAGTTTGGAACGAGGTTGACAACGGAAACATCACCGTGGAAAACCTTGTGCAGGGCTTAAACACGCTCAAGATAAAGGCTGCCGACGAGGCTGGAAACGAGACTTCAGAGGCTGCGATTTCATTCTTCGTGGATTCCCTTGCTCCGGCAGAACCGGCTTTGAAATCTGTTGACAGCGACTCTGACGAAGGCTCAATGGCGGATTTTGCCGCCCAGAACAAGCAGAAGCTCGTAAACGGAGAAGAAGAGGTTACGTTCACCCTTGAAGCCGCGGACGACACTTCAGGCGAAGAAAGCTCTTACAGCGGAATCGCCTCTGTTGAGCTTACAAAAATCGGAAACAAGACACTTGACAAGGCAATTTCCGGAACTCTTGTTTCTCAAGAAAACGGAAAACAAGTCTATTCAATCACAGTTCCGGCTGGCGAGCTTGCAAGCGGCTCTGCAAACGTGACTGTAAAGGACATGGCAGGAAACGCGGCAACACTTGGAATGTTCAACTTCCTTTTGGACAACAAGGCTCCGGCTGTTTCCATGTCTTCTCCTGCAGGCGATGTAAACAAGACAATCTCTCTGAGCGCAAGCGCGACCGACAACCAGGAAATCGACGGGACCACCCTCAAGCTCGAATACAGCTTGGACAAAACGGCATGGACAGAACTTTCCAGCATAAACGCCGGCCCAGAATACAAGGCTGTAATCTCGGATTCTGTAATAAGCGTGACAGGCTTTGACACTACAAAATTTGCGGACAAATCCACAGTCTACGTAAGGACAGTTATAAGCGACAAGGCGAATAATGAAGGAAAGTCAGAAGCGGTAACCCTAAATATAAACCAGGACTCTGACCGTCCGGTTGTAAAGATAGACAATCTTGCAAGGCTTAAAGACGGAACTTTCATCCTCAAGTACGGAACAAACGCTCAGATTACGGGAACTCTTTCCGACGACGACTCAACGGCAAGCGCAGTTGTAGAGGAATTTGTTATTTCTGAAACCCCTTACAACGGAAGCGGCAGTGTAGAAAACCTGGCAAAAAAATTCGATCCTACCACAGGCGACTTTACGTTCGAGCCGGAAAACACAGAAGACGGAGCAAAGACACTTTACTTCTATATAAAAGACAACGGCGGAAACGAATTCTACACAACGGCTTCGACAGGCGCGGATTCCAGCGGAAGCGCAACATATCTCAAAAATCCGAAGCTGTACCTAAAGACAGAACAGCTCGATGACTCTCTTGCGGCAAAAGTTTTTGCTTATAATTCTGATTCGAACAGTCCGACAGTAACAGCAGGAAATGGCATTCTTTATTCAGACAAAACAGGAACAAATGCTGCAAAAGACGCGAATGGCGAAACTTTCGATTTTGCCAGCTCAAATTCAACTCTTAACACAAGTTTTGTTGCCGGCGGCTCAGAAAGAAGATTCGTAAAATTCCAGTTTGAAGCAAATGACGCAAGCGGAATTGAGGGAATGACGCTTGAACTGTTTGATGAGGCAAATAATTCCGTTTTAAAACTAAAGACTCCTGAAATAAGCGCCAGCGAATTTACAACAAGCGGAACAATAAAACAAAAACAAAATGATAAAACAACATCAATCTGGACAACAGAAATTATAGATTTAGAAGGTAAGACCACCGCCCAGTACACCGCAAAAATAGTTCCTTACGACAAGGCAGGTCTTGCAGGAAACGGCTCATACTCATTCTTCATAGACAATTCTGCTCCAGAAATCGTAATTCGCTCCCCAATAAGCGGAACAGAAGTTACAGGAACAGTAAGTATTGGAGGAACCGCAACCGATACAGGAAGCGCAGGAACCGCAAATATTCAATGGCTTATTCCAAAAAAAGAATTTGTGACTGTCGCAAATACAAAAACAGGCACAGAAAAACTTGAATATCTGAAAAGTTTGAATTGGAATGGAGGCGAAGACGCGCTTGCAACAACAGCGACACTTACTTCATGGCAGTTCGACTTTGACGGCAAAAACGACGATGTAATTTCCGACCCGGCAAACTTTATTTTCAAAGGCGGAAACCCGGCTCTCGACGTTTATGATTCTCCCGATTTTGCAACAAATGTAACAGACGGAATCTATGCACTGCCAGTTTATTTTATGGCAACAGACGCAATCGGAAATTACTCTATTTATACAGAATATGCTCTGCGCCATAACCCTGACGGCGACAAACCAAAACTCGACTTCCTCTACCCTACTGTTTCCGATTATGGAAAAGACAAAGACGGAAAAGACCTTGAATATGTTGTTCTTGGAGGCACAATCCGTGCAACAGGAAGCGCGGTAATTCCAAGCGGAACAACTACCGTAAGATCCGTTTATTACCAGATTGCAGGCGAAAAAGGACTTTTTTCAGATACTGACAGAACAGAAGCCTCAAAAAAATATACTGTTTTAACAGCTTATGACGTTGTAAAAGAAATAACAGGAACAGATTATTCTTCAACTTCAAGAACTATTGATGATTCTATGCTTAAAAAGTTCGGATTCTCAACAAAGGCCGAAATGGACGCCTGGTGGGGAATTAAGGCAAATGGAACTGCCGCATGGAACATAATTCTTAACGAAAGAGGAGAACTCAATCCAGAAACAAATGGTTCTACAACGAATATAAAGCTCCGTACCTGTGGCATAAATGCTGAAGGAAAATTCGGCGCATGGACAAGCGGCGACAACGTAATTTCAATTCATATTGATGACAAAGCACCAGTAATCAACAGTATTGTAAAACAGTACAAAGACGAAATCACTTCAAATCCGGCGGAACTTCCGGCGTATACTGCAAGTCAGAATTACGTTTCTGATATGTTCTTGAGAGGACAGTGGTATCTTGAAGTTACTCTCTTAGACGAAACTGCAGTTACAAGCTACTCAGTTCAAAAGGACACAACCTCGCTTACAGCAGGAAGCGGATATTATGTTCAAAGCAACGTTGAAGACACTTCTATAAACAAAAACGGTTACAGACTCTACATTCCTATTGATAAGGATTCTGATTCTGTTTCGTACACAATTACGGCAAACGATGCAGAACACACTGCAACCCAAACATTCTCTTTTAGACTCGACAACACAGCGCCAACCCTCGAAAGCCTTACAGGAAACGGACAAGACTTGGCAAAAAACGAAATTATCGAAGATTCAAACTACGTTTACACAGTAGGCGGAAAATCCGAAGATTCAGGTTCCGGAGTAGAAAGAGTTTTGTTCTACTTTATGAGAAAGTCAGGCACAACAAAAACTACGATTGCTAACGAAGTTCTTCTCGACCCGATGATTACAACAGGCACGGACGACAGCAAAATTAAACTTTCAGATTTGACCGCATTGCCAGTTAAGCAGGGAGAGCACACATTCTATCTGTATGCAAAAAAAGAACAGACTTCAAGTGCCACGAAGGACACGTTTACACTTACATCGGCAGATTCTCATATTAGAACTGGCGGACTAATCTACATTGACGGTCTGTACAGAAAAATTACAAAACTTGACGGAACAACAGTCACATTTGAACCTGCAATGTCCGAGGAGGCAAAAGATTCAGATTCTGTAACCGCATACTTCCCTATTGCCCAGGTTATCGACAACACAGCCACCGAAAAAGTAAAGAGCAATTCGGCAAATCCATTCACTTTTGAAAGCGGAGATGACGGCGACGGAATGCCAGAAACATTCTCAAAAACAGGAACCACATGGACTTGGGACGCGACAATTCACTCTTACAATATGCCGGACGGTCCTGTAACCCTTGTAATGCTCGCTTTCGACGCCGCAGGAAACGTAAACGGAACAAGCTTTAACCTTACGATTGCAAACAACGCTCCACGGCTTGCAAAAGTTTGGCTTGGAACAGATTTGAACGGCGACGGAAACTATACTTCAGACTCAACACTCGAAGAAATTGTTGAATACAATATTTTGAACGCAGAAGGAATAGAACAAAAAACTTACACGCTCGACTTTACAGAAACAGTTTCTGACAAAGACAGCACGCTCAAATATCCGGCAGGAAAATTCACGATTAAAAACGGACTTGCCGTTATACCAGAATTTACCGGCGGAAACGGCACAATCGGCATGATTCCAAAATTGGACGCAACTGACACAACTGCAACAACAGGAACAGTAACAAAAGCGTCTGCAAGCGATACGACAAGCACAACAAAAGAAAAAACGCTTGGAGATTCAACCGGAAAATTCTCCGCCCAAAAACTCAACGCAAATTCAGAAAACAATTCAGTTTACGGATTTGTAATGGATAAACTCGGAAGCGACACAAAAGAAAAAGGAATAAGCTTTACATTCTGGGACCAAACCGAAGAAACAACACAGGGAACAGACAGCCAGTATTCGGTACTGTATGTAAAGAATTTTGTGATAAAGCAAACTGACAGTGTTCGACCAAATTCGGTAATTGATCCTTTTAGCTGGAACAGCATTACAGACAATTCAATTTATGACTCAGCAAATGCAGAAACATTTACAGATCTCAAAGGTCATATTGAACTTGAAAGTGACTGGAAAAATGTTTCTGAAACTATTAAGCAAAAACTTCCGGATGACTTAAAAGATAACGACCCTAAAGTTTCTGGAAAGATCAGCATTTGCGGTTCTGCTTATGACGACTCCCGATTAACTGCACTTTACGCAGTAATTGATGGATTTACGTTCAAAAATGGAACTAATTTGTCTACAACAACTGTTACAACAACAGAGGATTCTGTTTCTGTAGAACGAATTATGGTCGAACTTGCAACTTTTAAAAAAGGTGCTTGGATTACAAAATCAGGCGACATTGATAATTATGGCTGGAATTTTTCAGTTACTGACGGTGGACTTGATCAGTCAGGACACAGAGTAACTTGGCAACTCGACTGGGATACAAGCAAAATTGAAACTGTCACAGGAGTTAATAAAATTATCGGTTTTGCTGCAAAAGACGCAGGTAACAACTATAGCTGGCAAAAAACATCTACAGCAACTGTTATAAAAGACGGCAATGAAATTTTGGATACAAGCGAAACTGTTTATAACAAAGCCACATATCAGGTTGACGTTGTACCGTACGTAGTCAAGGTTGAAACAAAACTTTCAAAACAGAAAAAGACAAATTGGTCTGTTTACAACAGATCAGCAAGAGGGCATTATCCTGTTCAGACAATAGTAACCAATGTCCAATCTGGAATTCTTAATACAACTAGTTCAGAAGATGTAATTCTTCACGGTTTTAACTTAAACGGAAGCAACGTTGTTATAAAAGACAAGGATGATTCCAAAATTTCAGTAACAACAATTGTCGAAACAAGTTCTGCTTTATCTCAGATAAAATTCAATGTAGCAAAACTTGCTTCTGGAGAACTGAATGCAACAGTAAATGGAGTAAACATCATTAACAATTACAACAACAATGATGCAATGGGTAGTGCAACTGTAGCTGGAACAGCAAATAAAAACATGTATAACCGACAAGGAAACGGAGATACAAACAATATCCTCACGGACGACCTTGTGTTTGATGTATGGGAATTTAACGACCGTGCGGCAGTTCCAATAAACGGTATGGCAACAGGCGTTCAAATGAAGGTTAATCAAAACACAAGAATGATTAACTTTGCATTTGCAAATGGAGGTCTGTTCTACAGTATGGCAGATAAAACTTATTCAAGCCGTTACTGGGCTGGTGACTGGGATACATTCGCAGGACCTAGCGTAGGATTTGCAGTAGACAGCCTTGGATACACATATTCTGTAGCATCTGGTGGCGATACTAATAACGGAGGTTCTGTAGATAAATATGTATTTTATACAGGACGCTGGGGAATTGGTTTACATAACACGGGAGGAACCTTAAATGAAAACAACAGTTATGATTTTAATGCACGGCGTTTGGAAGAAATTGCTTACAAAACTGGCAATGGAACATTCGATTATTCTCTTATGAAGTACAGATACCTTTCTTCTGAATTTGCAACTTCTGTAACCGGAAATACTACAAACCTCTACCTTGTAAATTACGATGCCTTGACGGACGAAATTCGCTTTAGAGCAGGCTCTTTTGCAAATACAACCGTTCAAAATAATGGTGGCTTTTTTGACGAATATACAAATGGTAATTCAAGTTATTACAGCACGAACAACTGTCAGATAATTGCAAACAACTCAACAAGTGGTGGAAGTTTTCCTGCAAGTAGAGGAACGACAACTGTTTCTGCAATAAACGGACGTGGTGCTGGTCAATATGTAGATATTGCTATTGCAAAAAACGGTTCAATCGATGTAGCCTGTGTTGTATGGTACGATGCTTACGACAACTGTTTAAAATATACGTATTATCAAAATCCAATCAGCAATTGGTCTAATCTTAAAGGCGACAGAACTGCTAGTGGATGGTCTACACCTGTAACAATATTTGAAGAAGGTGGCGAATACTGTCATATTGAAGTAGATAAAAACAATCATATCCATATTGCAGCTTATGCTGGCAATGGCGATGTAAAATATGCTTATTTGGATAAATTTGATTCTGCTTATAACGAAGCTGAAAATTCTTGTACGGTAGATGCCTCAGGAGCCGTTGGTGAACATTTAACTCTTGATGTAGCAATTGATGAAAAAGGAAACAGCATTCCTTATATTGGATACTTTACAGCGGCAATTAAAGCTCCAAAATACGCATACCTTGTAGACACAACTCATGCAAACAAAGTTCCAGCAGGAGTTGATGATAACGAACGCTTTACTGGAGCATGGGAAGTAACAGTAGTTCCAACTCCTAGCAGACCAACTACAAACCGAGAAGATAAAATCAATATCGGTGTATTTAAAAAAGACGGTGTTTTAACCTGGTCTACAACAGATGGAAACGAACCTGCTACTGGCAATATTGGAACAAGTTACAGTAAGAGCAAAACAGGCGACTACACATCTTCTGAAGAAGAAAGCAAGTGCTATGGCAACGGTTCTAAAAATGCAGTCTTTGCTTACCAGATTTCTGGCAGCACAGGCTCTTGTATCGAAACCGCACAAATGCGCTAGCGCATTAAAAAGCAAAACTTTAGCCCGGATCGGAACGGCGCGGAGCGTTCAAAAGGCGGAAAACTTTCCGTCTTTTGAATGGAGCGTCAGCAGAACCGTGCAGAGCCGGTTTGTGATTGTGGTGCGCTCCTGAAAAAACTTAGAGAACGTGGAGTTTTGAATTTTCCAGGTTCAAATAGGCTTTGTCGCCGGCTTTGTAAATTTTGTGGGCGCGCGGATTGTAATCGTTTATTTTTATTATGGTGTTTTCCGCTTTGACCTGATAATACTGGTAGGCGCCCATAAAAGTTGAAAAAACGACCTCGCAAGGAATAGCGTTTCCTGTATCCGTAAGCTGGACATTTTCCGGGCGCAGGACTATTTTGCACAAATCCCCGGCAACCAGGTTTCCGTAACTTTCGGCTTTTACGTCAATGCCGTTTACATCTACGACAACGTTTTGGCCAGAAACTGATTTTACTTTTCCGGAAAGAAAACTTACTTCGCCAATAAAATCTGCGACAAATTCGCTTTTTGGACTGTAGTAAATTTCTTGCGGTGTGCCTTTTTGCGCGATTTTGCCATTTTTCATAAGGATAATTTCATCGGAAAGGCTCATGGCTTCGCTCTGGTCGTGAGTTACGTAAATTGCTGTAATTCCGAGTTTTTGCTGGATTTTTCGGATTTCTGTACGCATTGTTACACGGAGTTTTGCGTCAAGATTGGAAAGAGGCTCATCAAAAAGCAGAACTCCCGGCTGCATTACAAGAGCCCTCGCAAGAGCTACACGCTGCTGCTGACCTCCAGAAAGCTGGTTTGTCATTCTTTCTTCCATTCCAGTCAGTTCTACAAGGTCAAGCATGTCAAAAACCTGTTTTTTTATTTCTTCTTTTGGAAGTTTTCTGAGTTTTAGACCGTAGGCAATATTGTCAAAAACGTTGTAATGTGGCAAAAGCGCATAGCTTTGAAAAACCATTGCCGTATCGCGTTTGTTTGGCATAAGTTCGTTTATTGCCTTTGAGCCAAGATAAATTTCGCCATGGTCTGGACTTTCAAAACCGGCAATCATGCGCAGAGTCGTAGTTTTTCCGCAGCCAGAAGGTCCTAAAAGCGTTACAAAGCTTCCCGGTTTTATGTCAAGGCTAACATTGTCAACAGCGGCAAAATCCTTTTTTGTTTTTGGATCCTGATAGATTTTTGTAATATTTTCGAGTTTAACGCCCTGTGGCTCTTTTCTTTCCATAATTTACACCTCTTTTGTCGGTTTGCTTGTTCCCAATTTTCCAAGAACAAAATTCATTATCGTGATTGCAACATAAGTGATTACGATTAAGATTGTTGCGTAAGCACAGGCAATTCCGTAGTTGCCTTTTTCTGCATGCTCATTTATTCGTACTGTAATCAAAAGATATTTTGGAGTTACAAGAAGAATAATTGCCGAAATTGCAGTAATTGAGCGCACAAAAGTTGTTACAAGTCCGCTGATAAAAGATTCCTTGATTAGAGGCAACGTAACCGTCTGAAAAACCTTTGCGCTGTCTGCACCCATATCGTAGGCCGCTTCTTCAATTGACCGGTCAATCTGCCTTAAAGCCGCAATTCCCGAACGAGTTCCGATTGGAAGCGAACGGACAATAAAAACAATTACGAGGATTGCTCCTGTACCGTAAAGGCCCGACAAAATTCCAGAATGAAAAAGTCCCGAATTGTAACCGCGGATAAAACCAACGCCAAGAACAGTTCCCGGAACAGCCATTGCAAGCATTGCGACAAATTCCATAAACCCTTTGGCAAAGAATTTTCGCTTAACGACAAGATATGCAATAATCATAGAAAGAAAGGCCGTAATCGGAGAGGCAATTGCAGAAAGAAGCATTGAATCCGTAAAAACACGATAGCCCTTATTTTTAAAAATATATTCGTACCATTTTAGAGAAAGATGATAGTCGCGTCCCCAAATTTTAAAGAGAGAACCAAAAGGAACAAGAATATACATAGAAATTACAAAAACCGTCAAAAGCGTACATATTGTCACCAAAGGAATTCTTACGCTTGAATCGGTGATTGCCGCCCTTCCTCTCGTTGCCTTTCCGGTCAAAGTAGCAACAGACTTTCTTTCCAGCCAGTATTTTTCCAGAATAAAAAGTCCCATCGAAATTACAAGAAGAACAACAGCCATAGCAGTTGCTCCAGATTTATCATAAGCGCCAGTCAATTGAAGATAAATCGAAGTCGCCAGAGTGTCAAAGTTGCCGCCAATAATCATTGGATTTGCAAAATCCGCTACAGATTCAATAAACGAAACCAAAAAAGCGTTTCCGATTCCCGGAAGCAAAAGCGGAAAAGTAACCGTCTGAAAAACCTTGAACCTGCCAGCACCCATATTCCGGGCAGCTTCTTCAAGAGACGGATCAATGTTTTTTAAAAGCCCTTTAAGCATCATGTAGCAGACAGGAAAAAAAGTCAGAATCTGAACAAGTGCAATTCCACGCCAGCCGTAAAGCTGGGTATTATTCATATTAAAAAGTCCGCGGGTAATAACACCAGTCCGCCCAAAAAGCAGAATTGCGGAAAGCGAAAGAACAAAAGGCGGAGATACAACAGGAAGAATAGACACAACGCCAAAAAGTTTTTTTACGATTTTAGAGCCAACATCAACGTACGAATCAACATAGGCAAACAAAAAACCTATTACAGTAGAACCAATTCCAGAGATAAGGCCAAGCCAAAGCGTGTTCGAAATGGCATGGCGAAAATTCGTCATCTTAAAGATTTTTATAAAATTGGCAAAACCGATAGTCTTTAAAGTCGTTCCGTTTATATTTTTTTCAACAACAACACTGTCCGTCAAAAGAATAGCCAGCGGATACAAAATAAATAGGAATAAAAAAAGAAAAATTCCGATAATTGCAGCAACAAGAATAGGATCTGCAAGCAGTTTTTTTCTGTCTAAAGCTCGTCCTTGTGATTTTGGCATTTATTTTCCTTTATATATAACTAAAAAAAATCAAAAATAAAAAGCAGGAATTTAAGTCTGGCCGCCAAAAAACGCATTTGCTTTATAACTTTTATGCGTCTTCCGACAGCCAGACCTTTCAAAAATACAAATAAATTACTTAGTCTTTACGCGGTCATCTTTTGAAATCACTTCAAAGAATTCAGCATAGTATTTTGGACCGTTAGTTTTTGCATCATCAAAGTTGTAGACCATAGTTTCAATCTTGTCCAAACCGTTCTTAATGGCAACTTCAACCGGTTTTGCGTTGTCGATAACCAGGAACTGATAAGAACCATTGTCCTGTGCAAGGTTTACACAATCTGGAGAAAGCGCAAATTCAATGAATTTTTTTGCATTGTCAAGGTTTTTAGCACCCTTAAAGATTGCAGTTGCGCCGATTTCGTAAGAAGTTCCCGAAGAAGGAGAAGTCATTCCAATGTTTGTGTAACCGTTATTTACAATCTGATAGACAACGTCGTGCAAAAATCCAATACCGATTACAATTTCGCCAGTTGGAACAAGCTTTGAAGGACCAGAACCAGATTTAGTGTACTGACAGATATTTTTGTCGAGCTTAGCAAAATAATCCATAGCGGCTTTTTCGCCCTTGAGTTGAACCATCGTATTTACGATAAGTTTACCAGTTCCGGCAGTATTAGGGTTTGCAAAAGAAACAAGACCTTTATATTCAGGTTTTAAGAGGTCGTCCCAATCTTTCGGAGGTTCAAGCTTTAAGCGCTGAAGTTCTTCCGTATTCCAGAAAAAGCCCAGAATTCCGCGGTAAATACCAAACCAGTTGTTATTAGCATCTTTAAACTGCTTGCCAACAAGATGACTTGCATTTTTCGGCTCAACAGGCAACAAAAGTCCTTTAGCCGCAGCTTCGTTGTAAGGGTCAGTAGTACCGCCAAACCAAACGTCAGCCGAAGGATTTCCTTTTTCTTCTTCGATTTTTGTAAGAACTTCGCCAGTCGAAAGTCTCTGGAAAGTAGTCCGTACGCCAGTCAAAGATTCAAATTTTGCACAGGCAGCAGCAAGATATTCTTCTTCGCAAGAACCGTAAACAACCAGTTCACCGGCATTTTTAGCATTTTTCTTGTCACCACACGACATAAACGAAAAAGCCATGGCCGAAATACAAAGCAGACCTAAAATTTTTTTCATAAATCCTCCAAAATTCGCCGGAAAACACAATTCCCGGCAAACAAAAACAGTTTCGCAAAAGCAAAACCAGCAAATTTCAAAAATCGCCCGCAAGCAACTTTCTGATTTAATTATACGACCGAAATTTTCAATTAGCAAACAAAAGAATAAAAAGGAGGCGCACAAATTACGCACAAACGGCTATCCGAGGCTCCGGCGTCACAGCGCCTACGGTGCAAGCACCCGCAAAGCGGCCTCTACTATCCGGCGCCAGTTTCCGGAGAAAAACCAGCAAAAAAAGTTAAAATTTTCAATTTTTCCCCACGAAAATGTGCAAAATTTGAATTTCAGAAACAATTAAATAGTAGATGCAAGAAAGCTCGCATAAAGCGGCGTAAAACACAAAATCAGAAACTGATGTTTCCTCATTGACTTTTTACAGGAGAGATTTATGAACAGAGACGAAAAAACAAATCCATCAGGAGCACAAATGCAGGAAGGTCTTGCAGAACCAGAGATGCTCACTACCGAAGAAAAATGGGAGCGGGCAGGTCTTACAGACACCTTTATCTTTTACAAGGTTATGACCGAAAACCCCGACGCCTGCCGCCGCCTTCTGGAACTGCTCCTGCACGTTAAAATCGAAAAAATTGAAATCCTGGGGGAAAAATCCTTAGGAATCGACACCGAATCCAAGGGCATACGGCTGGATGTGTACGTCAAAGACGAGGAGAGGTTTTTTGACGTAGAAATGCAGGTTAAGGACACGGGAGAATTGCCGGAAAGAGGCTATATCGAGCCTCAAAAAGCTTCAGTTTTTTGAGGCAACCTTAAAAAAGCGAGTTGCAAACCGTGCTATTTTAACGGTTGCAAGTCGCGTACTCAAAAGAACTGTTGAAACCAGTTCTTTTGAGTACAAGGTACTACCAGGGGGTTATGGACGTTGATATGTTAAAATCAGGAGAGCCCTACAGAGCATTAAAAGAAAGCCACGTGATATTCATCTGCCTGAAAGACATCTTTAAACAGGGGCTGGCCCATTACACCTTCGAAAACCTCTGCCTCCAAAACCCCAGAATAAGGCTCGGCGACAGAAGTCTTAAACACTTTTTCGTAGCAGAAAACTATGATAGGATAGAAACCGACAAAGAACTAAAAGCGTTCTTAAAAATGCTTATAACCGGCAGGACAGAAGACAGCTACACCCGGGAACTGGAACTGTGCACCGCCAAAGCAAAACAGAACGCACAGACCAGGAGGCAGTATATGGACTGGGCAAGAGAACTAAACTACGAAAAAGAACGGGGTTACAGCATAGGTTATGACACCGGGCTAAAAAGTGCAAAGCTTGAAGATGCCGCAAACCTTTTGAAAAAGAACATTTCTCCAGACATCATTGCTGAATGTACCGGACTTTCCCTGACCGAGGTAGAGAAGATAAAAAACAGTATTGTCTGTGCAAAATAAGGCTCAAAAGGTGTTTCTCCCCGAAAAAAGATAAAAAAAGCCCGAAAGCTCATTCGAACTTTCGGGCTTTTTGTTCTAATAAGTCCTCTAAAAACTGTTATTCGCTCTTTAAATATGCGGTTTCAAATCGCTTTGATTTAAAGGCAATTACAGAATCTACCATCGCAGGTGTTGCTGCTGTTCCTCCATTTGTCAGGACATCGGTTGCTGTCCAGCCAGATTTTCTTGACTCAAGGCTGATTTTATTTTCAGCCACTGCATAATGTCCGCTTCCCATAGAAGGAATAATCTGATAATCCCATTCACCATTTTTTCCTACAGCAGAAGTTCTATACGCATATTTGATACAATTTGCAGTATTTGCACTGTTCAAATATGTGACAGTCGGAATTATGTCCGAAGAATCTTCTTTTACCGAAATCGAACCATAAGAGAGAGAACCATTCGTGTCGATTACTTCAGCAACCATGCTGCCTAAGTCCGCAGTCGAAGCTGCATAAGCATAACAGAGCTGGCCGTCTGAATCTTTGAACATAATGTGGATTCCATTGTTTTTATCCACACGCATACTCACTTCGCCAGAACAACTCAAGTCCGTATCTATACGAGTCCAGGCCGAAGCAAGTTTTGGTTCAGCAGAGTTAGCATAAGCAACACGAAGAGCAGAATTTTCTGCATCGTAATAAGCAACGACAGGATAACCATCAGAAGTTACATCAATGTCAGCAGAAAGACCAGCAGAAGAAGACTGGTTTGTGGGAGAAAAATCATTGAAATTTCTTGTTGCAGAACCACCAACAACGTTCATGTTACCCTGATAGACTGTAATACCATTTGCAGTGTGCGTTAAACCACCATCCCAATATACTGTATAAGTAGTCTCAGAAGTAGATACATTTGTTATAGTTTTAAGCGTGATAGCATAAGAACCAGCAGTATTATTCAGCAACGCAATCGTGTCGCCCTCAACCGGGGCATTCTCTACGGTTGCAGTAAAGCTAATACTTGTAGCACCAAGCTTAGCATCAGAAGAAGGACTAGCAAATATCACATCTGAATACGACGCAACATGAGTTTTTCCTCTATAAGGACTTGGGTGCTCATTTCCTGCACCTGTATAAAGGTTATTATTCGCACGTCCTGCTGTTGTTAAATAATTATAATATCTATCCTGTCCTGTATAGCCACCATCGAGAACTACCCAGCCGACAATTCCTCCAGCAGTATCATCTGTGTATTTTGTATCATTAACATTCACAACAGAATACTTCAATCCCTCGGTAACGTTGTCATACCAGATGTTGTGTAGCAAGTTGTTATATCTTGCAGAATGTGGTTCTTCAAAAGAACCTAGTCGCCTGTTCATATCATAATTTGCAAGGTTGTAATAGCTTGTTGCGTTTTTATTAGCATTACCTGCATTGATAGTACCATCCAAAGAGTTTAAAGGGTTTCCTGTAACTTTTACCTGAATACCAGAGTAAACAGTTTTATTTACAATATCAGTCTGCATAACCTGAATTGCACCTGCCCCACCAACAATCATGCTGCTCGACATAGCATATCCAGAGAAAGTACCGCCTGACCCCTGATGCTCCGGTATAAATGTAACGTTCAAGCCCGCCTTTGAAGTTGATTTATCGTAAGCAATTCCTGTATAAGTTGCAGGCTGGTCATAACATCTAAAAATTGGTGTTACAGATGAATTGACACCATAACTGAGCATTACATTAGAGTTGGACTGCGCAACCCACGAAGCGTACAGATTTCCGGTGCCGTCTGCTGCCATTACAGGCTTTTGAAGTTCTACTCCTCCGTCTGTTCCCTTGAAGTAATTTCCTAACGCCCAAACACTCAAATATCTGTCATCGAGATAATCTGTTGTCAGTGTTTTGTTTGCTGTTACTTCACGGTTGTAGTAATTCAACCTTGAAGAATTTTCAGTTCCTTCTGCAGCTGTTCCGTGTCCTTCGTTGTCATTAGTGTTATTAAGAGAACTTACCTTTCCAGAAATTACAACTAATCCGCCGGATTTTGCAGGAACTTTCATTGTAAAGCTTGTTGCACCGCTGGCAGCAGAACTGTCGCTGGCACAATTGTAGTCGGTACTATCGTTACTTCCAACCTGCACTGTTCCGGCTGGTTTGCCTTCTTCGTCTTTTCCAAAGTTAAAGCCGCTTACAGTTACTGTTTCGCCTTCTTGTACAGCATATCGTCCAAATCTAGAACGATTCGTAGTTCCGATTCTCACAATTCCAGTAATATACGGCACAACATTCATTGAATAATAGCCAGTTTTTTTATTTTCCAATGTCTGCTCTTTTCCAGCTGTAGACTGATTGTTAGAAGCATTAGTTGCAGTTTTTGCCTGTATTGCCGTTACAGAAAGACTGTTTGAGCCGTTTGCAAGCAATTTTGCAGAATCTACAGTCAAAGTCCATGTGACAGAATGTCCGCTTTGAGCAAGCATTGTATTTTCTACATTAAACTCGTAGCCGTCTGTTGCCAAAGTTCCAACAGAAGTCCAACTAGCTGTTGCAGCCGTATAGTCCGAAGTTGCTGTCTTTCCATTGTCAAAAGCAAAAGTCAAAGATTTTAACAGCTGATCATCAGTTGCATTTCCTCTAAATACAACAGTTCCTGAAACTGAAGGAGTTTCTTCAAATTCGATATGACCTTTTTCCTTGCTGTTTTCATACAAAGAATTATCAGAAAGCGAATTCCAATAGAACGGTGTGATTGTTCCTGTTGGAGCCACATCGTCGGTTATATCAAAATAAACAGGAATATTTGCAACTGTCCACTGATAGCCGAAATTTGAGTAAAGCGTGTTGCTTGAATCTGCTAGCTTAGAAGCTGTTCCGTCGGCTATTTTGTTGCCGTCTGTCTTATATCCAGAGTTTTTATCACCTGCAAATCCGTAGACTTCTGAAGAATCCCAGAAAGAAAGAGCGATTGTGTCGGTCTTATCTTCTCTATCAAAGTGAGCCACCATATCAGTAGCTGAAAGAGTCAGGTACTTCAAGACATTATTACGGTCATCAGTTGTGACAGCAGTTATGTCAGCAACTTTGTTGTTTGAATTAGCAAGATCACCGTGTAGACTTTCCGAAAGCTTCCAAGTCGGCTCTGATTTTGAACCTATGACAGCATCATAAGAAACACTTCCCTGTCCTTCATGTCCACCGACAAATTCTGGAGCAACAACAAGGTCTCCTGTAACTTTAAAGTAAGCCTTTGCGTTTGTCTTTTTGTTTGTATTATCAGGAATCTTAGAATTAAAGTCGTAAATATCTGTTGCTAGAGTTACAACTTCCTGTGATTTTCCATTGTCATCCAATGCGCTGAATTCTTCAATCTCGTTTGAAGAGTAAGTACCGTCGCCGTTCAAGTCTGTTGCAAGATGAACTTTTGCAAGACGCGGAGCGTGGTTTGAAATCATCGTTCGTGTTGTTACGTCGCTGCTTACGTTTCCAGCTGCATCAATTGCAACCGCATGAAGAACAATAGTTCCGTCTGCAATTGAGTCGCTTAATAAACTTGCAGTACAAGTCCACTTTGCTCCCGATTTTGTGACAGTCTCAACAAGTCCGTCTCCGTCATCATTTCCTACAGAATAAGTTCCGTCTTCTAACCAAGCAGAGCTTTCAGATGTTGTTGTCTTGTAGTTTACAGAAAGCGCGTAAGGGAATATTGCGCTTTTTACGTCTTGAGCTAAAGTTCCATCAAATGTAACAGTTGAGCCAGAAACAGTCTTGATATTGTAATAGCTTCCGTCAATTTTTATGATTCCACCTGCGCGGATAAATGAAATGTCCGCAGAAGAATTAGTAATTTCGAATGTGTCAGATTTTGCTTTTCCGCTTCCCTCAACACTAACTCCAGGAATTCCGTCGGTCAAAACAAAATCTTTTCCTGTGATTTCCACCATGTTCCAGCTGCCGGCAGAACCGCCCGCAAACGGAACGTAATATTTTCCTCCGCGCTCAAAGAAGAAATTAAGGCTTGCCATGCCTGAAATATCATCTTGAACAACCGAAGAAATTTCCGCCTCGCGGTTCGTGTTGTAGAGTTTTCTCATATCAAGATTTTCGCCGCGGAACTGAACGGCGTTTACAGTCGGAGCCGTGTTGTCAACGGTGAATGAGTAAGTCGCAGATGTAGAAAGAAGAGCCTTTGAGTTGTCGACAGTTCGGACTGTATAAGTTACAGTGCCTTCAGTGCTTAAATCGAGAGGAATTTTTATATTATAATTATGATACTCTTTTTCCTCATAAGTTATCGGATCACCTTCTTTTTTATTTGTCCAGCCAGTTACAGTCGCAGTTGCGCCGTTGCTCGTCTTTGCTGTAACTGTAGTTTTTTCGATATTGATTCCAGAATCTGTATCTTCAAGAGAAATATTTAAATACCATTTTTCGCTTACAGATTTTGAAACATACATATCAGAAGAATATGAGCGGTTTCCTTTGTCATTTGAAACATAAAGAGTTGTCAGACCGATTTTCGGAGCGTCGTCATCAACGCGGAATTTTACAACGCCGTTTGAACCGGCAGCGCTTGTCGCGCTTCCGTCAGACCAAAGACCGGCAATGTTTTCATTGTCAACCGCGCAGGCGCGGACTTGCCAAGAAGTTGCTTCAGTCTCAGCTTGAGGCAACGTAAATGAACCGTTCCAGCTTGTAGTTCCGCTCAATTTTACGCCCCACCAGTCAGGATCAGAAGAAGAAATTGCTCCGCCTTCTTTGAACTTCAAGTCAGAAGCAGAATAAATTGTTTCATTTTTATTTTTCTCAGCAAAACGAGTCTTGTCGGCAGCGTCAAATTTGCCGTCACCGTTCAAGTCAAACTGAATGTAAACCGCAGTAACATTGTTGTTGTCTGTTGCAGTTCCTGCAAAATCTGCGCTTGTGCCAAGAATAGTTCCTGTTTTTGGCGTTGTCACAAATGCGGTAGGCCAGTTTGCGTTCGGATTATAAGAAATTTCATACTGACAAACAGAAACGTTTCCAAGATTATCCGTCAACTTGAACCAGAATGGAATAGAATAAATATATCCGTTTTTTGAAATAGCATAGACGGAGTTATCATTCTCATAAGCTTCTGTATATTGAGTAAGCTGTCCGCCATTGTCGCCGATTGAAGAGAATACAAAACTCCACAATCCGGCTGTAGAGCCTTCTTTCAAGTCGCCTGCAAAAGTCGTATCAGAATAATTTGTAACAGATAAAATTCCATCCACGTTTGTAGTAGCAAATTCTGCAGTTGATTTTTGAGCAGCGGTTGGAACGGCAAACTCAACGCTTATAATTCCAGAACCGCTTCCGTCCTGAGCAATTCCCGAAATTGTAACATCGGAAGTGCTTATAGTGCCGAGCACAGGTGTTGTAACATTGAATGTGGCAGGACCTTCATTGTCGAGCGTGAATACAGAACTTGCGTTTCCGCTCTGGCCGCTCTTGTCTTTTACAACGACAGAAACATTGACATATCCTAGTTTACCGCCTAACAGTGCAGCCAAGTCGAAAACATTTGATGTCGCAACAGCAATTTTATTTTCATCTGCATTTGTAAATGTCAAAGTTTCGCTTGCGGAACTTCCTACAGTCAAGATTCCGCTTTCAATTCCAATATCATCGCTCGCTTCAATCTTGAACTTCGCATATCTTTTTTCTGTTCCGCCGACAATAGTTCCAGCGGTGAATGTCTCAAACTCAGAATAAGTTCCATTTTTGGAATTTGAATAGGAGATTTTTACAGAAGATACTTTTGGAGCCGTTCCGTCTGATATGTAAGCAAAAGCGCTGTCGCTAGGAAGCGCAGTTCCGCTTCTAACCTGAATTTTCGGTTCGGTAAACTGCTTGTTTGTGTTTTTTCCTGTATAGAAAATTCCACCGGCAGCATCTTTTATATAGAAGTAAAGTTTCTTCTCTCCGTCAGTTGTTATTGAAGGCTGATATGTAAAGTCGCTTTCACCTTTTTTCCAGACAAGTTTTGCATTTTCTGCCATTGATATTGTAGGATTTTCATCTGAATCTACAGTTATTTGAGTCTCGAAAATCATGAATTCGGCAATACTTCCGTCATCATCAGAAAGAGTTCCTTCAATTTTCGCATCTTCGCCACCTACAAGCCAATACGAGCCGTCAGATTTTGCTGTAAGATTTGTAATTTTCACAGTAGGAACGTCTCCGTTCAAATCGACAGGAATTTCAACAAATCCATCAGAACTTGTAATGTTACCGTCTTCGTAGTTTGCATTTTCCGCCATATCTGTTGCGGCAACAAGAACGTAAAGACTTGCTTTTCCAGTATATTTTCCACTTGAATCAACGGCATTTTCCGCAGCAGAAAATGCATTAAAGTCAAATTCTTTTGACCAAGTGTAAATTGCGGAAGCGTCTGTAATTGTTTCGCCAAGTTTTGTGTAATCGCTTAAATTATCAGATTTTTTTGTTGAATAGTAGAATTCAAGAGATTTTGGAGTTTTCGCCTCGGTGATTTTTCCTGTAATTGTCGAAGTTCCATTCACAGAAGAAAGCGCAACCTTGTCTAAAACAGAAGGAGTTGTAAATCCAACCGAAGGAGCAGTCGTGTCAACTTCAAATGTGAATATTTTCTGCAAACTTCCTTTTCCATTGCCAGCCGTATCTGTCGGAGTCAAAGCTACAGAGCCGTCTTTTATGCTTGAAGCAGGAATAATGAGTTTCCAAGATTTTATGTCTGTTTTTTCAGCAATTTCTGAGTAAGGAGCAAAGCTCAACGAAGAAATTTCAGATCCGCTTACAGAAAGTGGAATATTGCTCTTAGAAAATAAAACAGTCGCATTAGTTATTTTTGTGCCAGCAATATTTATTGAGTCAAATTCACCGACACCAGAAGCCGTGTCGCTTACAGTTCCATAAACCGTAATATCCTTCTTTTTGTTAGAAAGAACACTTCCGCTCGCATCTGCAAAAGTTGCACCGTCAAAAGTATAATAAGAACTTGCAAACTCAGGCGCAGTAGAGTCAATTCTAATCGAATATTTTTGTGTCGCGCTCTTGTTTCCAGCCTTATCAACTGCGACAACTTCAAGAGTATGAGCCGTGCTGCTTTCCGTAAATCCGCTGATTGAAGTTTTTACTGTCGCCTTGCCATCTGAATTGCTTGCAGTCGCACTCGCAGAATTTTTTGTAATGTCGCCAGAAACAACGCCCGCGTCAGCAGAACTTGACGGATCAAGCCAGAAATAAACAGTGTCAACACCGCTTCCGCTTTCATCAAATATAGCTGTAACAGATAGTGTTTCGTCTTTGAACCAAGAGTTAAGAACTTTTTCTATTGTAGATGTTCCTGCAACACTTGAATTTTCATTATTGAAAACTGGAGATACAGAGTCTTTATAATATTTAAACGTTGCCGAAGAAGTCTGTCCCCAGCGGTCTTTTGCTGTGTATACTGTGGTGTAACCGTCGTTCGTATTATCCGAAATTGAAGAGATATTTATCGTATCGTTTATTGAAGCTGTTTCGCCAGAAAGAGACACTTCTTTTTCAGGAGAATAATTTCCGCTTGCAGAATTTTCGCCGTTTTTGCTGTAAACTGCGCTCAAAGTAACTTTTCCGCTACCATCGCTTACAGTTCCCACAACATTTACTGGAGTTGAAGTTCCGTTATAATATCCGCCGTTAGAAGTTTCGATCTTTATAGAAGGCGCGCCCGAATCGACCGCAAGTGCAAAACTTTTATTCATAGAAGAAACCGTAGTTTCGCTTTTTGTATCTTCAATAACGATTTCTATTGTATAGCCACCCTCTGTTGAAGGCAGAGAATAATTTAGGCTATAAGAGGTTGAAGTTCCGCCTGTTAAAAGATTCTCCGTTGTTGCAGTTCCATTTTCAGGAGTAAGCATAATTTTTACAGTCTTTATTCCGTCGTCATCGGTAATTGTGCCTTTTAGAACGTTGTTTGAGCTTACGCCGAAGATGTTTTTCTCTCCGTCATTGATTGCGGCAAGAGTTGTTATTGAAGTATCAGCGTTTGTAAGAGTTAAGACAGGAGTGTCAGTGCTTTGGTCAACCTTTATTGTTCTTTCAGCCACAGTAGAAGAATTTCCAGCGGCGTCCTCGGCAGAAACTTTAATCGTATAAGAAGCATTGTCCGCAAGTTTTGTTGTATCAAGAACAAAATTCCAGCTCTTATAAGTTCCGCTCAAAGAATAATCACCGGAAATAAGATTTTCAGCAGTCTGCACTTTATTGTCAGAATCAAAAATCGTTATTGAAAGAAATTTTTCAGCAAGTGCCAAGGTGTCGGAAGCAATACCCGTAACAGTGATTTTTCCGTTCACATATTCTTCGTTTTCTTTTGTTACAGTCGGGCTAATGCCGCTTATAACAACATTCGGAGCTGTTGTGTCAGATTGTATCGTAATATTTGAAGAATTCTCGTTTCCAGCATTGTCTTTTGCCTTTACGGTGAAAGTATTTGAACCTTCCTTAACAACAGACTTGTCGATTGTAAAACTGTATTTTCCGTTGGTATTTGATACTGAAACTTTGCCTGAAGGAATTTCCACGTTATTATTTTGAATAGAAACAGAAGCAATTCTGCCTTTATCAGAAATAATAGAAGAAATTACAAAATCGCCAGTTTTGTCTAGGCTTTCCTTATTAAAGTTCAAAATCGCATCGCCACCCAAAGTTGCGCTTAAAGCTCCAACAGCAGGCTGCTCAGAATCTGGATAAATTAAAATATAGTCTTTTTCCGAATTGCCAGTTTTGTTTCCAGCGTTATCTACAGCAACAACATGAAAAATATACGCAGTTGAGCCGTCTTTTGTATCAAGACCAGAAAGCATATCGCTTGAAACAACCGCAGTCCAGTTTCCTCCTGAAGAAATTGAAGCCACATACCATCCGTTAGTTGTAGAAGGCTCTTCATTTTCCGCAAGTTTTCCAAGTTTAAAGAGAACAGATTCAACACCGCTTACGCCGTCAGTCGCAGTTCCTTTTATCGTATATTCGTTCGATGGAATCACATGGAAATCAACTTCTGATGTAACACCACCGCTAGGAGGATTTGAGCCGTACTGAGTAATTGTTAAGGTCGGATCAACATCATCAACCGTAAATTTTGCAGTCGCAGTTGACGATTCGTCATAATCATTTGAAGCTGTAAAGAGAATTTTGTAATTGTCGTTTGGAAGTTCATTGACAAGAGAAGTCCAAGTTTTGCTTGAAGAAATAAAGTTATTATTAACCGTAATAACCGCAGGTTGAGTTCCAAGCACCTCATTTGAGTTAACATCAATAAATTTGGCTGAAACAGTTGCTTCGCTAGAACTTACAGAACCTGAAATTTTAGGATCTTTCGGCTGATATTCTTTTACCGAATTCAGAGTGATTACCGGCGCTCCTGCAGAAACTGCAATGAAGAATTCGCCTGTTGTGCCTTTTCCATATTCGTTTTTAGAAAGTTCAGTCTCCACGTAGTCATAAGCATCAATACAAATCTTATAGACTCCTTCTTCGGAAGGAAGAGCATAAGAGAGATTGTATGTTGATTTATTTACAGGAAATTTGTAAGGATTAGAACCATAATCTTTATTTACTTTGTCAGCTGGAAGCAGTTTTCCATCTTTGTCATAGACTGTAACATTTACAGCCACAATAGAGTCATCATCGCTTACAGTCGCAGTGAGTTTGTTATTCGTAATCGTTCCGAACAGGTTGCCGTTGTTTGCACTGATGTTTGATGAATCCGTAACAAAGTCGAATGTATTCTTTTCTAGATCTGTTTTTTTTGAATTGCTTGCGTTGTTCAGCGTGATTACAGGGCGGTTGGTTTTCTGCCAGATTTTCAGGCTGCTGTATGTAGAATCATCTTTTGACGAGCAGCTTCCAATGTTTCCGACAGAATCTGTCGCCTCAAACTCAATATATAGATTCTCATTGTCTGTAAATTTTGCCGTATCAATTTTTTCAGAGATTGAATAAACTTTTCCAAGACTTTTTGTCTCTTTGAGTTCAGAGCCGGAATAAATTTTCATAACAACAGAAGATAGGTTGCTTTCCGTAACAGAGCCTTTAACAGTGATCGTCTCGTTTACAAAAGGGCCTGTTTTTCCATCATATTCGTCAACGGTCGGTGTAATAGAAGAGATCTCGATTTTTGGCAGAACAGAGTCTATCTGTACGTTCTGCGATACAGAGCTGTCATGTCCCGAAGATGATTTTCCGTAGAGCTTAAGCGTGTAAAGATATGATTTTCCTGAATTTTTCTCAGCCTTTATCTTTTCGTAGTCTTTCAGTCCTGACGGACTGAATGTCCAGCTTCCGTCCTCGCCGCAGGTGAACGCAGCCGTTGAACTCCAGCCCTTGTCCGCTCCTGCGCGGCTTATCTCCTCTGTGTATGTTCCGAGATCCGCGTTTGTGTCCTGGTCTGTCACACTGAGTGTCGCCCTCAGATATGAGGTGTAGAGCGAGCCTCCCGTCAAGACCGCGCTTCCGCTGAAGCTGAATCCTGTTGCCGCCTGGAGAGACGAGCTTCCTGGCGAGAGTATCTTGAGTGTCGGCGGTACTCCTGCCTCGTTTCCCAGAAAGCCGTATATCGTGTTCTGGGCGAATTCAACTCCGTCTA
>SAMEA104315426__coassemble_408_pt1 | contig 27837 bp, 26 predicted proteins | sample SAMEA104315426__metabat2_high_PE_039 | metagenome-assembled genome bin SAMEA104315426 (sample SAMEA104315426) | gut metagenome | biome: Monkey gut; feature: monkey-associated habitat; material: faeces | place: China | collected 2013 | reverse complement strand
TCCGCCAGAAAAAACAGCTCCGCCAAAACCATTTCCACTAGAAGAAGCAAAATCACTATCATTTATTATATCACCAGATGAATTATTTTTCACGTCATCTGACAAATCTTCAATTTCCGGCAATTCATCAATATTTTCAATCGAGGAACCATCGGCAAATGCGTTTACCTTATTTTCAGAATCGCCCGCATTAGAAGGAATATCCTTTTTTAAAATTGAATTTTCCGATGAATTTTGCGGATTAGAATTGGCTTTTCCGAGATTTTCAAGTCCCGCAGGAACAAATTCAGCCTTTTGACTTTCTTCTTTCGCTTCGGAAGCAGAATTTTTTGTCTCCAAGGAAGGCTTTTCTTCTGCCGAGGATTTTTCATCCGAAGAATCTTGTTTTTTTTCTTCCTGCTGAAATTTTTTTGAATCGTCTTCTGAAAGACCTGGGCGGTTATTTTCTACAAAAAATTTCGGACTGGATTCATCATCTTCAAGACCTTCGTCCGTAATCACGATATCTACATTGTCACCGTTTTTCTGTTGCTTAGACTGCGGAGAATTTTGAGGGGAATCAGGTTCAAAATAAACGCCTTTTGAATCATCTGCCAAAAATTTGGAGAAAAGGAAGGAAATTGCAAATGAAAGAACTGAAAAAACTGCCGCAAAAATCAGCGATCTGAGCAAAATAGCCAGAACCGGATTTTTTGCAATCACTCCAGTAAGAAATGACAAAACAAAACCGCAAACGGCTGCAAAACCGATGATTTTTTTGTTCATCATTACTTCCTCCCTTATAAAAGATTAAGACAAAAATTGCACAAGGTCAAGTTTTTAAACTTTTTGTTAATTCTTGCAAGCAATTTTTTTCATCAAACTGCCAGCCTTATTTTTTTCTGAGAAACTTCTTAAGAAAACTTGAAACACCGTCGCTTGTGCCAAGATCTGTTTTTTCAATGCGGCCGACAATGTGTTTTATGCACTGGGCCGGTTTTGAGGTTGGATTTACAACCATAAACGGTTTTTGGCGGATTACAGACGCAGAAACAACAGAATCATCATAAACAAAGCCGATGTAATCAACCTTGTAATTCAAAAACTGTCCGACAATTGTAATTATTCTGTCAGAAATTTTCTTTCCTTCTTCTGCGGAGTGAACCCTGTTTACCAAAAGCTTTATATTTATATTTCTTTCGCCAAGCTCCGTAGTGATAATCTTTATCATTCCGTAAGCGTCGGTGATTGCCGTAGGTTCAGGAGTTGTGACAACATAAACTTCGTCTGCCGCCGCAACAAACTGCAAAACGTTGTTGGCAATTCCGGCTCCTGTATCGATTATGATAATATCTGCATTTCCGAGCTGGGCAAATTGCTTTGCAAAATAGTCGAGTTCCTCAACAGAAAGATTTGCGATTTTTGAAAAACCGTTTGCGCCGGCAATAAATTTAATTCCAACTTCCGTATCGAGAATTATTTCCGACATTGTTTTCTGACGGTTTATAACCTGCATAAGGTTATACTGAGGAACAACATTCAAAAGAACGTTTACGTTTGCCATTCCAAGGTCACCGTCAATAAGAATAACTTTCTTTCCAAGCTGGGCATAGGCAATCGCCATATTGACAGCCATATTTGTTTTTCCAACGCCGCCTTTTCCGCTCGTAATGGCAATGATTCGGGTTTTGTGAGATGATGATTCATCCTTTTTCTGTGTTGATGAAGGCGTGTTTCCCATCAATTCACGCAATTCTTCAGCCTGGTCTTCCATAATTATTCATCCTCCGGAAACATGTCATCAATATAAACTTTACTAACCGTAAAATCTGAAAGTCTGTATAAAAACTCTCTGACAGAAGCTTTTTTTATGTCATTCGGAACTTTCTGACCGTCCGTTATATAAGCGATTGTCTTGTTAGATTCGTACAAAACGCTCAGAACATTTCCATACGAAGTCGTTTCGTCACATTTTGTGATTATAACTGAATTGAAATTAAAAAGTGAAAAATTTTCAATTGTTTTCTTTAAATCACGCGCCTTTGTCGAAGCCGCAACAACCAGATAAGTATCCAGAGAAAATCCCTGAAGATTTAAAATATTCCGCATTTTTGCAATATTGTCGTAGTCGTTCGGGCTAAATCCTGAAGTGTCAATAAAAATATAGTCCGCGCTGTCCTTGCATTCCTGAATTATATCATTTAAATCAACAGGAGATTCCGCCTTGTCAACGCGGACATGCATAAGTTCACCAAATTTGCGAAGTTGCGCTTCTGCTCCAACACGGGTATGGTCAATCGTAATAAGACGCACATTCGGCAAAGGCTCGCCCTTCTTTTTTGCATCGAGAATGAGTTTTGCCGCCATTTTGCTGATTGTCGTTGTCTTTCCAAGACCGGTAGGTCCGACAAGGACAATTATATGAGGAATTTTGTAATAAACTTCCGGAGCAAGTTTTATCGACTGACCGATCCAGCCGACCACTTTTTCCTGAATCTGCTCAAAATCATTTAAATCTTCAAGAGTCGATTCGTTTTTCAGCTTGGAGGAAATCATATTTATAAACGCGTGGGTAAATTCGTTGTCTTCGAGAAGTTTTTCAATTTTTACGATTGACGGATGTTTTTTTTCGACAGAAGTAATTTTCAAATCTTCAATCTGACTATTCATCTGCGCCATCATGCCTGTAAGCTCGTTGTATTGCTTTACGACAAGTTTTGAATAATCAACTTTTGAATTTTTTATAATGCTTTCTTTTGCAGTCGAAAAATCTTCCTGCTCAGAATGTCCCCTGTCTTTTACGACAAAAGAAACTTTTATGCAACTTTTCTGAAAAAAACCAAGAAATCCGCCCTGAAGGACTGTCTGCTGGTCAATAATCCGATAGTTGTTTCCGTATTCCTGCCAAAGTCTATTTCTTATTTCATCGACAGATTTTCCAGTCATTGTCAAAGTTGTCGGTGTGTATTCGCTGCTATTCACTTATTTCTCCCAAAATTTCAAGATTTACTGAATTCCCAGCTGCAAGAACTTCGTCTACAGAAAGAACTACTACGGTTCCCGGAAAATCTCTTTCAATCAGCTGATAAACAAGCTGCCTGACATCGGGAGTCGGTGCAAGAATTATAGGCAAAATATTCCTGTCCCGCAAAGGTATAATATTTGAACTGACCGCATTTTTGAAATTCCTTGAATCAACCGGATCAAATGCAACAACAGGCGCAGAACCGTCATTCTGCGAAACTATATGATCTATAATTTTTTGCGCCCATCCCTGGCTCAATTGAATGACGCTGAGTTTTTTCTGCTCATCATTAGGATCCACATACTGAAGACAAATCTGAAGTCCAAGCGCCTCACGGACTTTTCCAATCAAAAAGAACGGATTGTGTGGCATGTTTCCGTAATTTGCAAGTGTTTCCAAAATCGAAACAATATTGCGAATAGACACACGTTCCCGAAGAAGTCCCTGAAGAATTTTTTCGATTTCGCCATAAGTATACTTGTATGTATCCATAACTTCTTCAACGACAACAGGATTAGTTTCTTTTATTTTTGTAATTATCGCGCTTACTTCCTGTCTTCCTAAAATTTCAGCGGCATGAGAGCGGATAATTTCGGTCATGTGGGTTGCAATTATCATAGGAGGATCGATTACTGAATAACCGTTTCTTTCGGCTTCCAGACGGCGATCTTCACCAATCCATATTGCCGGTATTCCAAAAGTTGGATCTCTTGTCGGTTCGCCTTTTATCTCTTCGATTACAGAACCTGTATTAAGGCACATGTAATATCCGATTTTTAATTTTCCACGGCCAGCTTCAATTCCACGGATTTTAAAACTGTATTCCTGAGGATCGAGAGTAAGGTTGTCGATGATTCTGATCCGAGGAACTACAAGACCAAGGTCAATTGCAGCCTCGCGGCGGATTCTCGTAATTCTCTCAAGAAGCTCTGCGCCTTTTTCCTTATTGACCAAATCAAGCAAGGCAACTCCCAGTTCAAGGCAGAGAGGATCGAGGGGAACAACAGGACTGAGCTCTTCAGAATTTTGAGAAGATTGAGCTCCTGCTTTTTTTGCCGCCTCTTCTTCCAGTTTTTTTGCAAAAGAAAGCTTTTCCTGCCTTTGCATTTTGTAGCCAAAAAAGATAAGCAAGGCGCCCATGCCGATAAGAATAACGACAAGGAGAGGCGTTGTATGAAAAACAATTGCCATTGCGGCAAGGATTCCGCCCGAAATCATATAGACAGAACTGCTTATATTAAACTGCTTTTTAATTTCTTCGCCCAAAACTTCGTCAGAATTACCACCGGTTACAAGAATACCGGTCGCAACAGAAATCAAAAGGGACGGAAGCTGGCTCAAAAGACCGTCGCCAATAGTAAGCTGAGGAAAAGTTGCAATCGCTGAGCTAAAATCCATGTCCTGCTTTATCATTGCATAAAGAACGCCGCCAACCAGGTTTATCAGAGTGATAAAAATTCCGGCCTTTACGTTTCCGCTTACAAATTTTGAGGAACCGTCCATTGCAGAATAAAAGTCGCATTCACGCTGAATGTCCGCTTTTTTCTGTCTTGCCTGTTCGTCCGTAATTGAACCGGAATTCAATTCAGAATCAACAGCAAACATCTTTGAGTTCATGGAATCCAGGGCAAAACGAGCCTGAACTTCAGAAACACGCCCGGCGCCCTTTGTAATTACAACAACCTGAATAATGATGATTATTAAAAATATTATAAACCCGATAACCGGCTGACCTTTTGCAACAACGTTAGCAAATGACTTTATCATCGCTCCGTCAAAAGATTTAAAACCGACATGTCCGTGAGTAAGGATATAACGGGTTGAACAGACATTGAGCGCAAGACCAAAAACCGTCACAAAAAGAACTACACGGGGAAAAGAAGACAACCTTGAAGCCTTCGGGGTATATAAAACGACAAGAAAGATAATTATGGAAATCGCAATGTTTACAATCATCAAAAAGTCGAGAACGGCTCCGCTTACAGGCATTAACAGCATAAAAACGATGAGGACGCCGGCAAATGCGATAAAAGAATTTGAAATTTTCGTCTGTTTAAAAAAACTGCTTAAACGGTTAGCCACTCCCCACCCCTGGTTGACTTACTACTTTTTTCTATTGAGATAATTTATTTGTGCATAAACGATTGAAATCGCTTTTATATATGTGTCAGGAATTATATCACCAACTTCAACATTTGAATAGAGTGCGCGCGCCAAAGGAACGTTTTCAACCCTCGGAATTCCGTTTTCGTCGGCCAAGTCGCGTATCCTTTTTGCAGTCAAATCCGCACCTTTTGCATTGACAACCGGGCGGTCTGTTTTTGCGGCATCATATTTTAAGGCGACTGAATAATGGGTCGGGTTTGTAATTACGACATCGCTTTCCGCGACCGCCTTCGGCAGATTCCTAGTCAAAAGCTCACGCTGAGCCTGCTGAAGCTTTCCTTTTACTTCAGGATCGCCTTCCTCTTCTTTAAATTCCTGCTTTACTTCCTGTTTTGTCATTTTTAAGCGTTCCAAAAATTCACGTTTTTGCATAAAATAATCAGGAATCGAAATTGCAAGAAAAATTATCGAGCAGAAGGCAAGAATCTGAGCCGCGCATTTTCCGATAAGTCCAGAAGCCATTCTTATAGAACTAGTATTTAAAAGTGCAAGAATATCCGCCACATTCATTCTTATAACGACAACAGCCGTTATGATTACAGCAGCAATCTTTACAAGAGATTTTACGATATTCATGGCGCCTGTAAGCGAAAAGACAGTTTTTTTTAAATACTGGCCGATTCGCGGAACAATGTTTGAAAACTTAAATTCAATAGGCTTCAGCGAAAAAATAAAACCACGGTTTTGGATAAGGTTTCCGGCAATTCCTGCGATAACTCCGCAAAAAGCAAGCGGAAGAACCATTTTTGCAAAATTCACTAAAAAAAATACAAAAAACTGTGAGGATTCAATATTAGCATCCGCGCATTTTGTAAAATAATAAACAAGAATTTGCTCGCACATTCTAAGGTAATGGGGAGCCGCAACAATCAGAGCAACAACGCACATAATCATTACAATTGCGCTCGTAAGCTCCTGGCTTTTTGCAACACGGCCTTCTTCACGCTCACGCCTTAAACGAGTTTCTGTCGCATCCTCTGTGCGCCCTTCATCTTCTGCGGCAAACCACTGAAGGTCAATTTCATCAAAACTCATTACTGGCCTCCAGAGCTTCTAAAAAACGCAAAAAGCGAGTCCAAAATAGAAAAACCGCTGGCAAATGACGAAATAAAATAATCGCAAAGACTGCCCATAAGGCTCATAATTATAAAAAACGAAAGCAAAATTAAAACAGGAAAACCCTCAGAAAGGAGGTTCATCTGAGGAGCCGCTTTTCCCAAAATGCCTGTCGTAATAGAAACAAGAAGAAGAATTCCCATAATCGGCAAGGCAATTATAAAAGCGCAGGCAAAAAGTCTTGTGAGCGACGAAAGTAAAAATGTAATTATCTCCTGTCTTCCGGCCGCCATCACGATATTCATTGCATTCATTGTTTCAAAACTCGCGGCAAGACCTTTTCCAAAAAGAAGCTGCGCCCAATGCCCCTGCAAAAAAATCAGCATTGCTATTAAATTAAAAAACTGGCCCATAAGGGGATTTTCAACCTGGCTCAACGCATCGTAAACTTCTGAAGCAGAAAATCCCATCTGAAAGGCAAAAAACTGTCCAGCCGTGCTAAAAGCGCTGAAAATTATGCTTACAAAAAATCCAGTAATTACGCCAATCATAGCTTCTCCAACAAGAATCAGTATATAACCGAGCGAAAAAGCGGCATTTTCCGCAATGTACGGAAGATAAATTTTTGCATCAATGTGAGGAAAAATCAAATACGCCATATATCCAGTCAGAGCAATCTTTGCGACACGAGAAATTGTCCGCATAGAAAAAAGAGGCATTGTCATAATCAAGGCAAAACACCTGACTGCCACAAGCAAAAAAAACGGTGCCTGCCATACAATCTGCTCAAGCATATTTTATTTTTCCGTTTATTGCGCCAGTTTTGGAATCATATCAAAAAGGTTTAAAGTATATCCGCGCAGAGAAGCAAACATCCAGCCACCAAGAAGAGCGAGCATTGCAAGAATTACAAGCATTTTAGGAAGAAAAGTCAAAGTCTGTTCCTGAATCGATGTCGTAGCCTGAAAAATTGCAACGATAAGACCGATGATAAGAGCCGCTCCCAAAACCGGAGAAGTCATAATAAAAACCTGGTAAACCGCGTTTCGAACAAGGCCTACTAAAAATCCAATACTCATTTTTTACCTCCCGTTACCAAAATCAATGCTGCAAAACAGAAACAAAAAGCTGCTGGGTCAAAAGCCCCCAGCCGTCGACAAGAACAAAAAGCATAAGCTTAAAAGGCATTGAAATCTGGACAGGCGGCAACATCATCATACCCATACTCATAAGAATACTTGCAACCACCATGTCGATTACAATAAACGGAATATAAAGAATAATTCCTATTTTGAAGGCGACTGTAAGTTCATGCAGAATATAAGACGGAACAAGAACATACATCGGAACATCGTCAAGTGTTTTTGGAGCATCGAGCTTGGCCATTCCCATAAATGTCTGGATATACGAAGTATCATTAAACATCTGCGAATACATAAAATTTTTAAGAGGTTTTTCCGCCTCGCGGTAGGCCTGCTCAATTGTCAGCTGGCCATCGCTCAAAGGCTTAAAAGAAGATGAATAAACTTTCTGAAAAACAGGCCACATCACAAAAAGCGTCATAAAAAGCGCAATTCCATTCAAAACAGAAGTCGGCGGAACCTGCTGAAGAGATAGAGCGCGCTTTATAAAATCAAGGACAATGGAAAATCTCAAAAAACATGTCATCAGAATCAAAATGCTCGGAGCAAGCGAAAGAATCGTAAGCAGGAGCAAAACCTGAAGGTTAAAAGCCATCTGATTTCCAGTGCGCGGCTGAGTGATGTTTATGTCGATATTTGGAAAAGTAAGTCCGCGCACAGATTGATTCATCTGCGTAGTTCCCTGTGCAGAGCCGGACGGAAAATTCCTGTTTTGAGAAGACTGGGAAGCAACCGGCAAAACACAAAACGAAAGAAGAAGTCCAAAAAAACAAAGCTTAAAAAGCCATTTTTTTCTAAAATACAGCAACGCTTTTTTCATAAATTTTCCACTTATCACTTATATTATTACTTTTTTGTATAAAATTTAAAAAATATTAGGAATTTTCTGAATTAAATTTTTCCATCTGCTTTTTTAGCTCATCTGCGGAATTTGACGAAGAATTTCCGTAAATGCTTGTTTCAGGTTCTTTGCTTGAGCCAGGCATAAAAATATCAAGAATCTCGCGGAATGAGCGTGGCTTTGAAACTTTTTCGTTTTTATCCGCATAAAGATTCATGGCATTGATGAGCTCTTTGTCCTCGATTTTTCCAATCAGGCTGATTTTTTCATCGCTTACACCGATTAAAAATGCATTGTCCTGCAAAGTTATTACCTGAACCGATTTTCCAGGACTCAATGTCAAATGGCTTACTTTTCGCAAAAAAGGGTCGTTGTCATTTTCTGTTTTTATGCCTTTTTTAAGAAAATGAAAAATTCCCCAGGCGATTCCAACGACAACCGCCAGAGCAAAAATCATTTTTATAAAAAGCCACAATGTTGAACCAGAACCTGGCTGTCTTTCATTTTGCCGCTGAGAAGATGACAGATTAAGCTGAATTTGAGAAGGATCTGTATTTATGCTGAAATTCTGAGTCTGCTGAGTATTTTGAGCCTGAGAATTACCCTGCGCAAAAATTTTTAAATTTCCCGCAAAAAAAAGAATGGCTGCAAAAAATGCAGTAAAGATAATTGATTTTTTCATTTTTCCACCCGTTTTAAATAATTTTGCCTGTACAGGATAATCCCCTTTATCCCAAGACAAAACTATTAAAAATAAAATCCCGAAACTGCAATTTTTTTAAGGCAATTTCAGATTAAAAAAAGGGGCTTTTTAGTCAGCCCCTCAATTTTAGCGAATATCCGAAACTCTTTCCATTGGAGAGAGAATTTCTGTTACGCGGACACCAAAGTTTTCATCGATTACGACAACTTCGCCCTTTGCAATCGGTTTATGGTTTACAAGAATATCAACAGGCTCACCGGCAAGCTTATCAAGCTCGATAATCGTACCTTCGCCCATTCCCAAAATTTCTTTTATCTGTTTTTTAGTACGTCCAAGTTCTACGGTCATCTCCATGAATACATCCATGATAAGACCGATGTTTCCCTGTTCTGTAGAAGCGCTTCCGCCCATTAAATTCGGGAACTGGATTGACTGAACATTTGGTGTGTTCATTCCAGAAACTTGTCCCATTGGCTGCTGCATTCCCATGCCCATTCCCATATTAGGCATAGCGCCCATAGGCTGCTGCATTCCCATGCCCATACCCATATTAGGCATTGCACCCATAGGCTGCTGCATTCCCATTCCCATACCCATGTTAGGCATAGCGCCGCCCATTGGCTGCTGCATTCCCATGCCCATATTCTGGGTATTTTGGGCTGAAGAAACTGCGGCATTGTCAACATTTGCAGAAGTTCCGCCACCGAGAGCCTTTACCATTTCTTCCGCAACACTGCTTGAAACCGCTTCCCAAAGAACGTAATTCTGAGAATCAACAGAATAAGTATATGTAAAGAGACAGAATTTTCCCTGAGGAATCCGGACCATTGCCTTTGGAACATTAACCGCTTCTGGAGGATTTGCCGCAAGTCCAGGAAGTTTTCCGTCTTTGCTCAGTTCTGTAATTTCGGTACCAGAATGATTTGAAACAACTTCCGAAATAACGGAAAGAGCCATATCATCAAGTTCCGCCTGCTCTTCTTTATTGATTAAACTAGTCAGTTTCTGGGCAAATTCTGTAGAAAGAATAAAAAGATGGTCGCCCTTCAAGGCGGTTGTAAAATCGGCCATTACAGCGACAACCATTTCAGGAAGTTTTGCAAGCAGCTGGTCGCGCTCAAGAATTTCCACCGATGGCGTTTCAACAGAAAATTCACTGCCTGTCATTGAGTTGAGTTTTGTCTTTAATTCGTCTTTTATACCGTCAGCGAACTTTTCAAGGACAGAAGTATCAATATTCACAGAAGAAGAATTTCCTCCTGTAATTCCACCCATGTCCACGCCTGACAGCAATGCATCAATTTCGTCTTGAGAAATAGCACCATCACTCATATGATTCATCTCCTTCTACGGATAATTCTTCAAAATCTTCTGTTTCGCTGTCATCAATTTTTTCAATTATCTGAACAGCCATTTTTTTACCGACAACACCCGGCTGGCAATAAAACTTTTTCTTATTGCCGACACTAAGCGAAAGCGGATCACCGACGCGGACTGTTGAAAGCCGCACGACATCTCCAACCCGCAACGCAAGAACATCGCGAATCGGCATATTTATTGTTCCAATTTCCGCAACGACATCCATATCAACGTCAGAAAGCTTTTCTTTTAACGTTCCAAGATACTGCGTTGTAGAACTTCTCCGCACAGAACTAAACCAGAACTGCGAAGAAAGTTTTGAAATAATAGGCTCGATGGTAAGATAAGGAATACAGAAGTTCATCATTCCTTCTTCCTCACCGACCTTTGTTTCCAAGGTTACAAGAACAACCATTTCCGACGGAGGAACAATCTGCGCAAACTGAGGGTTTGTCTCAATCTGTCCAAGACGAGGACGCAAGTCAATTACCTGAGTCCAGGCTTCGCGCATATTCGCAAGAATTCTTACGATGATTCCTTCCATTACGGACTGCTCAATATCCGTCAAATCGCGGCTGACTTTTGCTCCCTGCCCTGTACCGCCAAAAAGACGGTCAATCATGCTGAAAGTAATCGCCGGATCAATTTCCAAAACCGCATTTCCCTTTAACGGATCCATATTAATTACAGCCAAAGTTGTCGGAGTTGGAATAGAACGGATAAACTCTTCGTAAGTCAGCTGGTCAACCGACGCAACATGAACGTGAACCAGCGAACGAAGCTGTGCAGAAAGAGATGTTGTTGTAAGACGCGCAAAAGTTTCGTGCATAATCGAAACCGTTCGAATCTGTTCCTTAGAAAACTTATCCGGACGCTTAAAATCATATATTTTTATTTTGCGCGTGTCATTTACAGGTTTAAAGTCAGTGTCTTCGCTTTCACCAGAACTTATCGCCTGCAGGAGTTGGTCAATTTCATCTTGTGACAGAACTTCGTTCATGCCTGTTCCACCTTTATAATCCGCTTTTGCTGCTGAATAACATCCAGCTGCATAAAGCGCACATCTTTTATTTTTGAACTGCTTAAAATTGAATCGTTAATAGCATTGCGAATCTCAATTCTAAGATCTTCCTCATTCTGCGGTCTTAATTCGTCTGCGGATTTCTGCGTAAAATAACGGCGCAAAAAATCCTTTAATTCAACTGTTCTCTGCGTAATTTCTGCCGAAGTCGTCTTATCATCCTTTTTGTAACCCAATACAACTTCTACAATTACAGATGAAGGATTTACATCGCTCGTCTTTGTTCTAGTTACGCCAAGAGAATTATACCAGTCAAGGATTTCTTTTGTTGAACTGTATTCTTCTGTAACAGGAACAAGCGCAGCCTGCGATTGATTTCCACCGACAACTTTCATTGTAATTACAACTACAGTCACAATCAAAATAACCGCAACCAAACCGATTGCAACCCATTTCAGAAGGACAGGAAAAAGACCGCCCAAACCCTTCTTTTTAGAAGATGCTGATGAAAGGTCGTCTGAACCGCCAGCATCATCGTTAATATCCAAATCATTATCATCAGCCATAAATTACTCCAGTTAAGAAAACGCTCTGCGCGCTTTCATTGTTTTTTTTAATATCGGATTTTTTTCAGCACAACTTAAGGATATAGAAAAAAGTATTTTATCCATTATTCTGCGCCAAAAAAGCTAAAAATGTCCTTCATCGAGAATTATTATATCGACACGGCGGTTGTAAGCCTGACCTTCCCTTGTATCGTTTGAAAACACAGGTCTAGTATCGGCATAGCCGGCAATCGAAAATTTGCTTTCATCCACTCCAAAATCCGAAAGATAGTGAAGAGTATTCAATGCGCGCGCCGCAGAAAGTTCCCAGTTAGACGGATACTTTTCGTTTGAAACAGGATTGCTGTCCGTATGTCCTTCAATTCTAAAGCGACGTTTTTGAAGTTCAGGTTCCTGAAAAAATTTTGAGAGTTTTAAAAGAATTTCGCGGGTTTCTTCGATATTGAGATCGGCGCTTCCCTCTTCAAAAAAAGCATCTGAAGCCAAGGTTATTACAAGCCCGCGTTCATCCGAGGAAATTGTTATTTTTGCAGAGTGAATTTCCGGCGCAAAAAGAGAAATGGCCTTTTTCTTGGCAAGACCGAGGGATTTTCCCTTTTCTACAGAAGGAAGGCTGTTTACTGTATTTCCCAAATCCGCAAGACGGCCTGCTGTAAGCGACATTCCGCCGGTTGTCGTAGGGTTTTCCATTGATTCTTCCTGAATTGCAAGCGATGCCTGAATCTGAGAAAGAGTCGTCGTGTCTACTTCTGAAGGATCGTAAAGCATAACGAAGAAGCAGAGCATGAGAGTAATCATATCTCCGTAAGTGCCCTGCCAGGCGGTTGAAGGTTTCTGTGGTTCATTACTTTTTTTAGCCATTTTTAACCTAATCCTTCAGAACGTCAGCCTCAATAACCTTTCGAGTTTTCGGATCCAAATAAGTCAAGAGTTTCATTGCAAGAATACGAGGGTTATCTCCAGCCTGAATTGAAAGAACCCCTTCCAAAACCATTTCGCGTGAACGAAGTTCCGCACTGTTCTGCGAGATGAGTTTTTGAGCCATTGGACCAAAAAGCCAGTTTGCAAGCATAGAACCGTAGAGCGTAGTTACCAAAGCTACGGCCATGTTCGGACCGAGAGAAGATTTATCCTCAAGGTTGTTAAGCATACCAATAAGTCCGATTACAGTACCAAGCATACCAAAACCAGGACCAAAACCAGCCCACTGAGTTACAAGGTTAATTCCAACCATGTGCCGTGCTTCCATCTGGTTCATTTCGTTTTCCAAAATCGAGCGGATAACGTTTCCGTCAGTACCGTCTACAACCATTCTAAGGCCAGATTTTAAGAACGCATCGTCCAAATCATCAAGACCTTCTTCAAGTGCCAAAATACCTTCACGGCGCGCCTTTTCTGAAAGGGCAACCATATTTTGAATCAGATTTTTTTCGCCATAATCAAAAGTCTTAAAACAGCGTCCCATTACCTTGAACATTCCAAGAACATTTTTTAGGGAATCACAAAGAAACAGGGAGAAAAAAGAACCGCCGACAGTTACAAAAATCGAAGGAATATCAATGATACCGCCGATTGAACCACCGGATGTAAGAACACCTAAAAAAATTACACCTATACCGCCGACAATGGCAATAAGCGACGCAATATCCATAAAAAGTTTCCTCCCGCAAACCCACCAGACTTTTTTATTATAAGGAAACCTCTAAAATTCATTTTTCAGAGGCAACTCAGAATATTTTATATTTCCTGAGCGGAGATTCCAAGCCGCCGTCTGTAATCCACAATCCGCTGAATCAATTCTTCAGGCGAATCTTTTACCACGACTTTCTTGCCAGACAAAAAAGTGATGGTGAGGTCGGGAGTTTTTTCCATACTTTCTATCATGTGAGGATTTATCCAGTATATATTCCCATCCAAACGCGTAACCGAAATCATCTTCTTATTTTTACTTCTAATTTATTTATCGTCAAGTAGAAACATAAATTATGCCAGCTTGAACAATGTATTTTATAACAAATTCCAAAATAATTCAAAAAAATTTAACGAATTGTTATAAAAAAACTTGCTTTTTTTGTTGTTTGTGATAATTTAAATAAAAAGAAAAATAAGGAAATATAAAAATGAATTCTAAAATTCTTGTTGTTGAAGACGTTCCAGAAATGGCAGAACTTGCTTCTATGTATCTGAAAAAATCAGGAATGACAGTTGAATCCGTTGGCAGTGCAGAAGAAGCGCTTGAATACATTGGCAAGCAAATGCCAGACTTAATCATTTTGGATTTAAATCTTCCAGGAATGAGTGGCTTTGACTTCCTGAAAAAATTCCGCGATGAATACAATTCATCTCTTCCAGTAATCATAGTTTCTGCCCGCGACGCAGACGAAGACATTATAAAAGGACTCGGAAACGGCGCAGACGAGTTTGTCACAAAGCCGTATTCACCAAAAGTTCTTACAGCAAGAGTCGAAGCAATTCTTCGCCGGCAGGCAAAAGTTACCGCAGCAGCAGAAGCTTCCTACGAATTTGGTCCGTACACTGTCTTGCTTAACAGCTGCGTGCTAAAAAAAGGACCAGAAAAAATTCCTCTCTCTACAAAAGAATATGAAGTTCTCGAATTCTTAATTTCTCACGAAAATGAAGTTTTGGGACCAGAAAAAATCTACAGAGAAGTATGGAAGGCCCAGTACGGAGATATTACAGCCGTTGCAGTATATGTTCAGCGCTTAAGAAAAAAGATTGAGGAAGATCCTTCTTCTCCAAAATACATTAAAACAGTATTTGGCATGGGCTACAAATTCGAAAAAGGCACAATCTAAATGAAAATAAAGCGGCAACTACATATTTTTCTTCTTCTTGTTGTACTTATTCCACTAGTTGCCTTCGCAATGATTCCAATCAACAGGCAGCTTGCAATTGAAGGAATTTCTTTTGAAAAAATCATAAGAATTTCTTTTCTTGTCGCCTCGGTGATTGAGCTTGTCTGCATAATTTTTACACTGCATATTTCAAACACAATTTCAAAGTCAATAACTTTTCTTCAGCGTTCTACAAAAAGGCTTGCCGACGGACAGGTGTCAAAACCTCTGGAAAGACGGAAAAACCACCGCGGAGAAAACGAGATTACGGATTTAATCGGAAACCTCGACAAAATGCGCATGAGCCTTCTCGAAAACGAAGAGAGAAGAAAGCGCTTTATAATGGGAATGAGCCACGATTTACGAACTCCTGTTGCGGTCATAAAAGGTTATCTTGAAGCAATTGACGACGGAGTTGTAAGCGGCAAGGAAGAAATTGCAAAATCTATAAACATAATTTTAAACAAGACAAACCAGCTCGAAGCCATGCTCAATTCGCTGATAAACTTTGTCAAGCTTGAGACGGCGGAACAGAAAAACAACCTTACACTGCAGCCGATTCTTCCTTTGCTTCAGGAATTTGCAGAATCATGCAAAAGTTCCGGAACAATCTTTAACAGAAATGTAAAAACAGAGATTCAGGTTTCGCCGGACACGCAGATTATGCTCAACAAAGAACTTGTTTTAAGAGCCTTGGACAATCTTTATTCAAATGCCCAGCGCTACACAAAAGACAAGGGCGTAATAATAATCAAGGCAAACGAAACAGAAAGCGAAATTAAAATTTCTGTAGAAGACACAGGTATCGGAATAAACGAAAAAGACATTCAGTTCATTTTTGATATTCTTTACAGGGCTTCAAACAGCCGGAACGAACCTGGCTACGGAATCGGACTTTCTGTCGTAAAAAACATAATCGATTCTCACGGCTGGAAAATCGACGTAAAATCGCAGGTCGGAGTCGGAACAAATTTTACAATAACGATTCCAAAAACAAGTTCAAAAGCATAAGTCCGCGTTCGTTAAGAGCATAGAAAGTTTTGCCGTCTTTTTTATAACTGCGGGCAAGATGTTTTTTAGACCATTCAAAAAAAAGTCCGTCTTTTACGCCGATTCTCTCTTCAAGGCTTTTTCCGAAGCGTTTTTTAAATTCTTCTGAGCACACGCCTTCCAAAAGTCTAAATCCCATCATAAGCCATTCAAATTCCTGGGTCTGCAAATCGATTTTTTCAACCTGACATATCGATTCCGGTATTTCTGATTCAGGATTAAAGTCAAGCCAGAAATTTTCATAATTTTTAATAGAACAGGTATTTGTCCACCGTTCTGAAACCTCGCCGTAAACACTGCCGCACGCACCGCTTCCACAGCCAATATAATTTTCAAGATGCCAGTAAACTTTGTTGTGAAGACTTTCTGCTCCTGTTCTTGCAAAATTGCTTACTTCGTACTGAATAAACCCATTTTCTTTTAATATTTTTCTGCCTAAAATCCACATCCGGTCTGTTTTTTGCTGGCTCCATTTTATCTTTCCAGACTCGATTTTCTTATATAGCGGAGTATTTTCTTCCAAAGTAAGCGAATAAAGAGAAATGTGGTCGATATTTTTGAAGTTAAAAACCGTTTCAAACTGTTTTTTAAAAGAACTGTAAGTCTGGCCCGGAAGACCTGCTATAAAGTCGACAGAAAGCTTTTTTTTCCATTTTTTTTGAAGAAGCTCAAGTGAAGAAATCGCCGTCTGAAGCGGACAATGCCTGTTTACACTGTCCAAAGCCTTCTGGTCAAGAGCCTGAATGCCTGTTGAAATTCTGTCCACGCCGGCTTTTTGAGCAGAATTCAAAATATCTTCTGTCAAATCCTCAGGATTCATCTCAACGGTAAATTCGTCTGCAGTCTTGTCGGAAACAGCACTCTTTATGCCCGAAACAAGTTCAAAAAGAAGTTTTGCTCCAAGCTGGCTCGGAGTTCCGCCTCCAATATAGACGGTTTTCCAGCGCGAAACTGAGTACTTTTTTACGTAAAAACGAATTTCATTTAAAACTGAACGGACATATTCCTCGTCGGGACAAACGCAGGAGGCACGGTTTGAAGGAATACTGAAAAAATCGCAGTAATCACATTTCTGCCGGCAAAAAGGAACGTGAACATAAAGGGAGATTTCCATTTAAGGTTCCTCAAAACTAAAAAAACTTTATTTTTGAAAAAGGAAAATAAATTAAAAGCGCCCTGCCCTTAAATGAAGCCGAAGTTACAGGTCCCCAAAGCCTGGAATCCGAAGATTCAAGGCGGTTGTCCGCAAGAACAAAATATTCGTTTTCTTTTAAGGTGAACTGGTCCATATTTCCTACAGTGCCGATTCTGCTGTCAGTTTTTGCAGAAATTTCTGGAACAGAGAGAGTATATTTTATCTTTGTAAGTTCAAATTCCGTAAGAAACTGGGACTGGCCTTCTGGTTTTATGTAGACAAGATGGTTTGAAATATAAATCGTGTCTCCTGGAAGACCGACAACGCGCCGAAAAGACGGAGACAGTTCGTTTTTAGAAAAAGGAGAATATTGCTGGGCCGTAAAAAAGCGGCAGATAAAGTCAACAGATTTTTCAAAAAAAGAATGAACAGGCTCATCTTTTGGACTTACCAGCATAACCTGACCGCGCTCAGGACTGCGAAAAAGAGGGGCGATTTGAACAACGCAATCAGAAGAAATGTCGGGCGACATAGAATCAGATTTTGAAAGAACAGGATAAAAAAGCGCAAGCCGGATTAAATTTATGCTTACAAAGCAGACAAAAACCGAAAGCAGGATCGAAAAAACACGGTGATAAAGCTCCCTTTTCATTCTGTAGGAAACTGAATAAATATCTCGAAACATAAATAAAACATACATCTTTTTATGGCAGGTTGCAAGGTAAACCCATTAAGAATATAATTACTTCTATGTCTGAAAACGTAAAAATTATTGCACAAAATAAAAAAGCCCGTTTTGACTATTTTGTCGAAGAAAAATACGAATGCGGAATTGTCCTCGAAGGAACAGAAGTCAAGTCTGTAAAAGAAGGAAATGTTTCATTCAACGATTCTTTTGCCGAAATTCAAAATGGTGAATTATGGATGCGGAATTTTCATATTTCAGAATACAAATATTCGTCCATTTTTAACCACAACCCAGACAGAGCAAAAAAACTGCTCGTCCACAAGGAAGAGTTAAAAAGGATTCAGCGCAAAGTTGATGAAAAAGGTTTTACTTTGATTCCATTGGATTTTTATTTAAAAAATGGACGCGTAAAACTTACGCTCGGCGTTTGCAAAGGTAAAAAGCAGTTTGACAAGCGGGCTTCAATCAAAGAACGCGACGTAAACAGAGATTTACAGAGAGAATTTAGAAATTCAAATCTGTAAAACGGGGATTTTATTTGAAAAAATTATCTGCAATTTTTACAGCAGTATTTCTCACCGTAGCGCAATCACTTTTTGCAACCCCGCTCCAGCTCGATTATTACGGCGTCATTTCGTCGTCGGCAGATTCCAACATGCTGAAAATGGCCCAGGATTTTTTCTTTACGCAGATAAATGCAATCGACGGAGTTTCTGTCCAGGACAAAAGGCAGAATCCAGGAACTGTCTTGACTTCAGTTCCAGACACATCTTCAACTCATGCGCCAAAAATTGCTTTTTACGCAGAAATAAGAGAAGATAAAAAAGACGAGTCAGCAGTTTTTTGGAACTGTATTTTTTTTGCAGGGCTTGCAGATTCTTTAGGCGGAACAACCTACCAGAAAAGCAAAACTTATGATTCATACTACAAAATGCTGACAAACTCAAAAGACACGATCCATGAACTTTTAGACACAATAAAAATAAAAACTTCCGAGAATGGATCTTTGTCGGCTTCTTCAAAAAATTCAGCCTTTGCGCAAAAAAGTTTTAACATTGAAAAACTTTCGGGAATATGGAGCGGAGAGCCTTTTACAGACAAAATCGTTATCTTGCGAGGCGGACGCGGTTTTATAATCTTTAAAAACGGCGCAACTATGAACATTTCGGTTTCTGCAGAAGAAAATTCCGAACACGGAAGCCTTATAAAAATCCGGCAGATCGGAAAGCCAAACGCCTCTTTTTATCCTGAACTTCCGCGTGAAATTGCGCTTTCTGTCGCACCGAACGCCTCTCCAATCGAGTGGAATTTTACGATGAACGATGAAAACGCACTTTCCGGCACAAAGACAACTCTTTTACAAGACGATTCAAAGGCCGAAAAAGTAAAGGCTGGAAATCAAAGCGTAACCTGGTACAAAAAATAAAAATTTTCTTTTAGAGCGCGCAGTTGAGTTTTATCTGCCCCTGGCGTACAAGCTTGACGGTTCCGTCTTCTTCCAATGCGACGATTGTCGAAGGAACACCAGAAGTCTTGTCGCCGTCATCAATAATCAGGTCAACAGCAGAACCAAATTCTTTTTTAATTTCGCAAAGGTTATTTAAAGGAGCAGAGCCGCTTTTGTTTACGCTAGTTGAATAAATTGGCGCGCCGCATTCTGCGATCAATTTTCTGAGCCATTCGTCGCCCGGACAGCGGAATGCGGTTGTTGCAAAATTTCCGTCTTTTTCAAAGGTGTGTACGATTATCGTGAGCGGACCTGGCCAAAAAGAAAGCAATTCATCAGGAACAAGATCGCGGGTGTATTTTTTTAAATCCTCTGGTTTTGAAAGAAGCTGGATGCACCTTTTTCCTTCTTCCCTTCCCTTTATTTCTGAGATTTTTTGCTCTGTGTGATAAGAATAGTGTCTTCCGTCAACAATTCCAGAAAAACCGTAGACTGTGTCTGTTGGAAGAATGACGATTTTTCCGCGGCGAATGTAATCGGCGGCAATAAAAATAGATTCTGAATCAGACTTGCGGCAAATCATAAACAGGAATACCCTCCATAAAGACAGGATTTTTTCTTCGCTTAAAAAGTCCGGATTTTATATCTTGATAAAGTGAATACAGGCAGACCGTCAAAAAGGCTGCAATTCCAAGAACTTTGCTGACCCATTCAGGAAGATATTCAGGTTCACGGGCTTTTACAGGCGTACCTGCATCATATATCTTTTCCTGTTCAAATGAAAGACCGTTTATCTTGACGATTTTGTCGCCGTCAGAAACATAACCGAGTTTTTTTGCAAGACCTTCGATTACTTCTTTGTCGTTTTGCAAAGCCGTACATTCAAGCTTGAGAGAATTATTTGTTTTTTGAATTGATTCTGTCCGGACTGCAAGTATTCTTTTCTGTTCCCGCTGCTGCCGTTCTGCCAAAAGACCGTCCCTTCCTGCAAAAACAGAAATAAAAACATAGACAAATGTTCCTGTTAAAGCCGCTGACAAAATCCTAAACCTTTTCATAATCTAAAATATCGGCGGATTTTTTGATTTTTATAACGGGATTTTTTATTTTTTTTTGAAATTTAAAACCAAAAAACAAAACTTTTTTGAGAAAAACCTACCCCGGACAAAAGGGGCGGCGTGCCGTTGCCGAAAGGCAATGAGCGCCTAGCGAACCCCGGCTGGCCGGATTGACGGGCGATGCGGTCCAGATTAAAAATAGTTTTAAGCGATTTTAAACCTGCAAAAATAGACTTTGAAAAAAAATTCTGTTAGAATACTGATTTGTAAGTCTTATTTTTTAAGTTTTTAAGATGAAGATTTTGAGCGGTTATGCCGATATTTTCTTTGATAAAACTTTTTGCAAGGGGAATTTTATGAGCGATTCAAAAGAAACAAATGAACTTGACAGTTACGGTGTTTGGGTAAAAACCCCTCCAAAGACAGTGGATTCCTCTGAGACTTCTGTTAATTCAGACGACGCTTTTAATTTTGACACGGATTTGCCAGATTTTTCTGATTTAGATGTAATTGATGAGCCTTCGGATTTTTCGGCTTCGGACAATTCGGGCGATGCGCTTTCGGCTGAGGATTTGGCTGGACTTGAACCAGAAAATAATTTACATTCGGAGGACAAAGCTTCTGATTCGCAAGTTTCCAACGTTGAGGAAGAAATTTCTCTCGACGAATTTATCGAAGGCGGTGTTTTTGAAACAGGACCTGATGAAGACAAGATAAAAGAAAAAGAAGCGGAAAAAGCGGCTGCTCAAGCTGGACAGGAAAATAATTCTGATTTACAGCCACAAATTTCAAATGAGACTGCCGCCGAGGACGATTTTAACGTAACAGCGGATTTGGAAACAGAAACTCCTGAGGACGCGTTTAATTCTGGTAATTCGGAAAGCGCTTCGGACGATGATATTTTTAACGTGGATCTTTCGTTTGACGAGCCGTCGGATGATTCGGCTCCAGTTTTGCAGGAAACTTCTCAGAATGCACAGGAAACTTCAAGCACAGACTCTCCGGCAGGAACCCAGGACGTTGATTTGAGCGAATTTGGTCTTGATGACTTGAACTTTGACCAAAGCGATTCTTCTTCCGAAACAAATGCAGACAACGACGGAATGGAAAGCGTTGATTTGAGCGAATTCGGTTTTGACGATTCGGATTTCCAGGAAACAGAAAAAGCTCCGGAAAGCGCAGAAAATGAGGAAGTGCCTGAGATTCCAGAACAAAAAGAACCTTCTCTAGAAACAGAAAACACTCCAAAACAGGAAATCGAAACCATAAATACTGAAGAAACAATTGCTCTTGAACCAGAAGCAGAACAGAGTTTTGAAGAAGAACCTCAAGAACCAGAAACATCTGAAGCAATTGCCGACGATGATGATTTTGACCTTGATTCAATTCTCGACAATATTACCGACGAAACTACAGGAGACACTGTAAGCATTTCGGACGCTGGCGGAAGTTCAAAAGAGCCGGTTGAAATCACTCCGGAAAGTGAAATCGTTGACGAGCCTAAAGAAGAAGTTTCTGAAAACACAGCTTCTGAAAACACAGCTTCTGAAAGCGAGACTTTTGCAGAACCGGTTGAAATCACTCCGGAAAGTGAAATCGTTGACGAGCCTAAAGCCGATGCCACCGATTTGACAGAAAAAGAAGTTGAAGAGACGGAAATTCCGGACACATTCGACGAAGAAGCGGCGTCTTTCCTTGAAAATGATGACGAAAAAGTCGCAGAAGTTGCGGATTCGATTACGGCGCCAATTTTGGACGAAGGCGAACTTGAAACAGAAAAACCGTCAACACAGATGACAGCGATTTTCAGCCAGATTGTTACAGAACTCTCTTCGCTAAAAAACGAAATTGCATCGTTAAAAAATGAATTTGAAACCCTCAAAAACGAAAAACAGCCGGAAAATTTAAAATTGGAAAGCAATGATTCTGGAAACGAAGGATTTTTCTCAAATTCAGACGAAGACGACACAATTGCCCTTTCAAAAGATGAAATGGACAATATTTTGAACACAGCGGACATTGCACAGGCTGAAAAAACAGAAGCAACACAGGAAAATATCTCTGAACCGGAAGAACTTTCCAGCGAAGAGCCGGAATTTAAAGAAGAACCGAAAACTACAGATGAAACCGAAAATCTTTTTGGAAGCGCAGATGACGTTGCAGATATTTCTGACGAAGACATTCTTTCGGACGATGATTTTGCAATGGAATTTGAAAGCGCCCAGACGGAAAATATCGAGGAACCTACTCTCGATGACGTAGACTATACGAATATTTCTAAGGAAAATGATTTGCCGGAAGAAATTTCCGTTCCAAAAAATGACGACATTTTGGTTGAATCAAGCCAGACCGACCTTTTAGAAACAAAGGACAGCAAAAATGAAAGCGAAAACTCTTCTGACAGTTTTGACGAAGATCCGTTTGAACTTTCTGCCGTTGAACCTTCAATTAGCGAGACTCTCACCGACGAAAAACTTGACTATCTCTCAAAAACTCCTGAAGAAGCGGAACAAAACGTAAACTCAGAAGAGGTGTTGGAACTTCCAGAATCAGAAGAAACTGAAAATGCGAAAGAAAATGAATCCGCAGAAGAAGTTGAAACTGAAAAAACAGAAGCAACACAGGAAAATATCTCTGAACCCGAAGAACTTTCCAGCGAAGAGCCAGAAACAAAAGAAAGCAAAGATATTTCTGACGACCTTAAAACAGAAATCAAGTCTGTACTTTCTTATATGGATCAGCTGCTCGAAAATTTGCCGGAAAACAAAATTGCAGAATTTGCGCAGTCAGAGCAATTTGATACATACAAAAAGCTTTTCAAGGAATTGGGACTTGCATAATGGGTCTTTTAAGCCGTATAGAAAATTTGACTACAGAAAAAGCCGGTCTTTTAGCTCGTGCCGATGAGTTAAAAAAATGCGCCGGCAAACCTCAAGCACAGGAATCAGCAAATATTGATTTTTGTGCTTTTGCAGGTAAAAACGGCTTTACTCATTCAGGAATTTTCTCTTTAAAAGATGATTTTTATTATCTTTCCGAAACCCAAAATCTTGATTTGACAACGATAACAAAGTCACTTTCGACAAAAGATTTTTGGGACGGACTTATAAGCGATAAAAAAGGCTGGATTTTTTTTGAAGGAGAAAGTCTGAATCCTTTTTTTCAGCTTTTTTCGACTGAAATCAAAGACAAAATCAAAAACATTTCCATATTTCCGTTCTCACACGAAAATTCAACCTGCTATTTTTTTGCGCTAAATTTTCAGGAGGAATTAAATCTTTCTGAGACAGAATTTGCAGAAAATTTAAGAAAAATTTTAGAAAGCAAGCCTCTCCAAAACCAGAATTTGCCGGGCGAAACAAAACTTTGCGAAGGATTCGATGTTTCAAATGCCAGCCTTTTTATTATTTCTGCAAAACTTTCGCTTGAAGAGGCATTTAAAAATTTTTCCTCGCCTTTTAAGGAACTTTTAAAACAGACAGCATTAAAACAGCTTTTTGAATATTTAAAAACTCTCTTTTCTTTTCCAAACTGCTGCGCTTTGGGTCAAGATGAAGAAATTAAAGCCGTAATTTTTTCAAAAGAAGAAATTGATGAAAAATTTTTACAGTTTCAGTTGAACATTTCTACAAAAAAGTTTTTTTTGAATTCAAATATGCAAAATCTTCTTGTCCTCTGCGCAGGAATCTGTAAAACTCCGCACGGAACGCTAACATTTTTATCCCGGGACTAATTCAAATTGAGCGAAAATAATTTGAATTTTGATTTTTTTAATGCAAAAAACGGCGAGCAAACATGCAGACTGAACGGAAAATATTTTCATTCTGCTTACGCTCCTTCAAAAGAAGCCCAGACATTCTGCAATTCGATTGAATGCACTTTTAAGCCGTCCTGCGTAATTATACTGGAGCCGGCCCTCTCCTTTTGCGCCGCTTTTTTAAGAAAAAATTTTCCTTCTGTCGAACTGATTGCAATCCGCTTTACGGATGTTTTTTGCAAAACTGACAGCCTTTGGGACAAAGTTTTTTATTTTTTCCAGACAGAAAATTTTGCCCAAAAACTTTATTCTGCGTTGGGAGAAGAAAAAATTCTTTCTGCGCTGATTTTAGACTGGCCTGGAAGCAAAAATATTTTTCCGGAAATTTCAAATTCAGCCTGGAAGGAAATTAAAACTGCGGTTTTGACGGCAAGGGACGTGCTTTATACGCGCGAAAAATTTGCAAAGCGCTGGTTTTTAAATTCCCTGGCGTTCTGCAAATTCGGACAGGATTTTTATTCACTTTGCAGAATAAAAAAAGACATTTTAGTAACGGCTTCCGGCCCTTCCTTGAGTTCCTCGCTAAAAAATATAAAAAAATACCGCGGAAATTTCTTTTTGATTGCAGTTTCTTCTTCACTTTCGGTCCTTCTCTACAATAAAATTTTTCCAGATTTGGTGATTAGCACCGACGGCGGATTTTGGGCAAAAAAACATCTTGAATTAAACGGTGAAGATTTAAAAAAACTTAAAAACACAGTTTTTGCACTCACAGACGAAGCAAACTGTCCAAAAGATATTCTGCAAAACCAAAAAATTCTTCCGCTCGCCTATCCATCTTCTATCGGAGAAAAAATTTTTACTGATTCAAAAATTGAATTTTTGCCGGCATTAAGAAACGGAACTGTAAGCGGAACTGCGGCGGCTTTTGCGCTAAGACTTACTCAAAAAAATGTTTACTTTTGCGGACTAGATCTGGCAGAAAACAGCGGATTTCAGCATGCCCGGCCAAATATGCTTGAAAAAAACTCTCAAAACAAAGATTTCCGGCTTGAAACAAAAGAAAAAAGGCAGGTTTCTTCGAGATTTAATTCAAAAGGTTCGCTCGAAATCTACCGCAGCTGGTTTAAAAATCAGGGGAAAAATTTTAGAGAACGGCTTTTCAGGCTTTCAGACCATTACAATTTTTCGGAAAAACTCGGACAAATAAAAGATTTGTCATGGGATGACCTTGTTTTTGACAAAAAAAATGCTGATTTTGATTCCACAACGGAAGTTTTTTTCAAAACAAAAAATTCAGTCGAAAAAAAGGAATTTGAATCACGTTTTTTAAAAATTCTTGAAAGCGGAGATTTTGACGGAGAACTTTTTCCGCTTGAATCAATACTTTTAGCACGAGAATTTGACGAAGAAAAGAAAAATGGACAAAAATTAAAAATCCAGCAAAAAAAAGCAGAACTTGCAGAAAAAATCCGGAGACTTTTTGATGAATAGTTCCTACACAGCCCTCGAAAATTCAAAAAACGGAATTTTAATTCCCGTAAAAAATCGAATTTACGTCTGCTCAAAATACGATCCAGTTCACGAAGCTGAAATTTTTGCGTCCCAATTTGAAAAAAAAGAAAAATTTTTTGTAGTTGCAGGTTTGTGTTCAGGCTGGCATATAGAAAAACTCTTAAATGAAAACTTTGACAGAAAAATTATCATCGTAGAAAACGCCGCTGAGGATTTTGATTTTTTAAGGCAGATTCCGCTTTGCAAAAAACTTTCGGAAGACAGCCGGATTATTTTTTCAACTCCACAAAGCCTTTTTACCGACATTTTATCAAATTATCTTCCTGCAATTTTCGGAAACCTTAATTTTTGTTTTTTACGCGGCTGGGAAAACGCTTTTTTAGACAAAATGCCGCTTATAAAAACAATCGTCGAAAAAGCAATAAAAACTGTAAAAGCCGATTTTGCGGTTCAGAGCCATTTTGGAAAAATCTGGAATAAAAATATCTTTGAAAACCTAAAAATTGCTTCTGAACAAAAAAACACCTCAAAAACAATCGAAAATCTCAAAAAAAACAATAAAAAGACCGCGGCGATAATTGCGGCAGGTCCGACTCTAGATACGACAGTTGAAAAACTGAAAAAAAATCCTGACAAATATTTTATAATTTCGACAGATACAGCATATTCAAGCCTTTTGCGCTCAAAAATCGTTCCAGACGCTGTTGTAAGCATTGACGGCCAGAACATAAGCTACGCGCATTTTCTTCATCAGGCACAAAAAAACAAGACGGTTTTTGCCTTCGACCTTTGCGCAAATTCAATTCCTGCAAAAAAGATTTCAGTTCAAAAAAACAAAATTCTCTTTTTTGAATCGGGACATCCGCTTTCAGTCCTCGCCTCACGCTTTAACGGAACAAATTTTATTCATTTAAATTCCGGTTCCGGAACAGTCACAATCGCCGCCACGGACCTTGCTTTTTTTCTTGGTTTTGAAAAAATTGAATTTTTTGGAGCGGATTTTGCATATTTAAACGGAAAACCTTACGCAAAAGGAACTTATCTCGATGACATTTTTTACAAAAAACAAAACCGGCTTTTTACGGCGGAACAGTCTTTTTGCGCTTTAATGTACAGAACCGAACTTATTCCTCTTGGAGAAAAAAAATTTACAACAGAAGTTATGGAAAGTTACAGGTTTTCGCTGGAAACTTATTTGAAAAATCACGGAAAATCAATTCCCGTCGAAACCAAGGACTTTAACTTTGAGATTTTCAACACTTTTTTAAAGAAAAAACTTCTCTCCCTTCCAGAAAATTTTACCGGCGAACTAAAAAACCAGATTTTGTATCCTCTTCTTCCGCTTATGGCTTTCTACGAAAAAACTCATTCAATTCAAGACAGCTATAAACTTGCACGTGCTGATTGCTTGCGATATACTTATTAAATATGAAAAAAAGAACTTTTAACTTGATTTCTGTAGTCATTGCGGCTATTTTTGTTTTTACGGCAGTTTATTTTATTGCAGGCATCGTTTCCGACAAAAAAAACGGACCTTTGCAGGCAGAAGAAATTTTCGATTCTTTAGTTATAAAAACTCAAAATGCTGCAAATTCATATCCGCTCAGTTCATATAATTTTTCTGATTCTTTTATCCGTGCCGCCGGAGATTTCAGCAATTACCAAAAATTAAACCTTTCTGTTGACGGAAAATTGATTTATTCGTATCCGTCAAAAGACACATACTTTTCAAGAAAATCAGGCGCAAAGTCTTTTACAAAAAGTTTTACGACAAAAAACGGAAATTCAATCCTTATAAACGCAGAAATTTATACGACAGTCCAGTCTTCGCTTTTTTACCATGCAAGGACAGCCTTCATAGTCATTTTTGCGGCAACATTGGCTGCTATTTTGATTTTAATCTTTGCAAAAACAGAAAAAGACGAGATTGATGGAACTGATGAAATTTCATTTGAAGACGAAACAGAAAGCCCTGACAAAGAAATCTTTTCTCCAAATAAAGCAGATGAAATTCCTTCAGAGAAACAGCACGACGAATACGCTTTGACCGAAGAAGAAAAAAAACAGCTTTTTGACGGTTTTGACACTGTGGATTTTTCTCAAAAAGAAAACAAGGACGAAAAGATTTTTTCTGAAAATACGGACACAGAAGAAGAAAAATCTTGTCCAAAAACACAACCGATTGAAAATCTTGAGGCAAAATGCGAAGAAGCCCTTGTAAAAGCTGCAGAAAACGGTTCAGACCTTGCAGTTTTAATCATAAAAGTTAATTCTTCCGAAAACGAAATTTCATTAGAACAGATAGAGAACATTTTTGATTCGGACTTTGCTCAGAATGCGCTTGTTTTTTCAAACGAAAGCAACCTTTTTACAGTTCTTTTGGAAAACACAGGCCTTGATGACGCAATGACAATTGCAAAAGAGATTTTTGAAGATTTTTCTGAAAAACTTACAGATGCCGGACAAAAGGTAAC
>SAMEA104315426__coassemble_388_pt1 | contig 29489 bp, 24 predicted proteins | sample SAMEA104315426__metabat2_high_PE_039 | metagenome-assembled genome bin SAMEA104315426 (sample SAMEA104315426) | gut metagenome | biome: Monkey gut; feature: monkey-associated habitat; material: faeces | place: China | collected 2013 | reverse complement strand
CGAAAAGGTGCCAAGGATGGCACCGAAAGCGAACGCAGACGGCCCGGAGGAAGCAAACACGACGTTTGCGACTTGAGGGCTTCGACTCCCGTTGGAGCTATACAAAAAAAACAAAGCTAAAAGACATCTTTTTGGATGTCTTTTTTTTATGTTTAAAAAACAAAAAGGAGTCGAACCGCGAAGTGAGCGCGCCGACAGGCGAAAAGGTGCCAAGGATGGCACCGAATAATCTTGCAAAAGCTCAAAATCTTACGTAAAATCAACTTATATGAACCAACTTACAGGCACCGTTTTAAGCGGCTCGAACAATGTTTTTGAAGTCGAATCTTTTTCCGAAGATGACGGCAGTTTTATAATCCGTTCATGCGCCCTCAAAAGCAAAAGGTTAAAATCTGACAAAAAATATTACAATCCGCTCGCTCCTGGCGACATTGTTCAAATTGAAGTTGACAGTCTTGAAGACAAAAAAGGTCAAATCACGGCTTTAGTTCCGCGCAAAAACGAATTTGTCCGCTGGAACGTAAAAGGCCGCTCTCCGCAGCTTCTGGCAGCAAATCTTGACTATGTAATTCTCGTTACAACTCCAGAAGAACCAGATTTCCGCCCGCGTTTTATTGACCGCGAACTTGCACAGGCCGAAAGACAGGGAATCGAACCGGTAATCCTCATCAATAAATGCGACCTCGAAGGTTCACAGGACAAATCTTTCTTAAAATATGTTTCAATCTGGGAAAAACTCGGATACAAGGTTATGAAAATTTCTGCAAAAACTGGCGAAGGCATGGTCGAGTTTGCACACTTTATCCAAAACAAACTCTGTGCGCTTGTAGGCCAGTCTGGAGTCGGAAAATCTTCTCTTGTAAACGTTCTGGACAGCACTGTGGTCCTCAAGACAGGAAGTCTTTCTAAAAAATACGGCAAAGGAAGCCACACAACAACAAAAGGCACTTTGCTGCGCATAAAACTAAATGAATCGCTTACCGGCGGCATCCAGGGCGCTGTAGCTTCAATTATCGACACTCCAGGAGTCAGACGCTTTGTGCTGCACGACATCGAATCAAAAGACCTTGCCCTTTACTTTAGGGAAATGTCTTCCCTTGTCGGAAAATGCAACTTTGGCTTAAGCTGCACTCATATAAACGAAAAAGGCTGTAAAATTCTTGAGGCAGTTGAATCTGGACAAATCAGCCGAGAACGCTACGAAAACTGGAAAAAAATCTCAGAAGAAATCAAAACAGGCAGCTGGACAGACTAAAAATGTGGCACAAAAAAACACTCGAAGACCTTGCCTATTTTAGAATCCGCGACACAATTGCAGGATTTTGCGCAGGCGAAGAATCACAGGAACTTTTAAAAACAAAACTTCCGTTTACAGAAAACGAAAAAATCGAAGAATTAAAAAATCTGAGCCGGGAATGGGACACAATTCTCAATTCAAAATCTTCTTTTTCTATAAAAAGTTGGAATCCGGTTCATTCTTTTTTTAAGATTTTACGGGTTGAAGGAACAACTCTCGACCGCGAACAGCTTTTTGCAATTTTACAGTTCGCAACTTCGGCTCTAAACGCAGAAGAAACAATAAACACCGCTTCAAAAACACTTTCCGTAAAAAAACTTCATTCACTCTCGCAGACTCTTCCGGAAAATGAGCTCTTGGCAGTAAAAAACGAAATTTCGCGGGTCCTAGACAAGGACGGACAACTAAAAGACCTTCCGGTTCTACGCGAAATCCGCGCAAAAATCGCCCAGCTTCACTCAGAAATTGCAGGAGCGCTCAAAAAATACACGGCAGATTCAAGCCTTTCAAACGTGCTTTCGAGCAATGTTCCGGCTTTTAGGGCAGACAGACAGGTTCTTGCAGTAAAAGCAAATCAACGCGCACGAATTTCGGGAATTGTCCACGAAGTAAGCGCGTCAGGCCAGACAATTTTTATTGAACCTGACGAAGTCGTACGCAAAAACAACGAGCTTATTCAAGAAGAATTTCATCTTCAGAGCGAAACACGAAAAATCTTTACAGAACTCACGGCAAAAATAGCGCCCTATGTTGAATTCATTTCTTCCGCCCTCAAAATTTTAATCAAACTCGACCAGACGTGCGCAGCTGCCCGCTGGGGAATTGCAAACGACTGTACATACGCTCTTTCCTGCACAGAAAAAGACGGGATTGTTCTGCCGCCAGCCCTCGTCGCAGCAAGGCATCCACTTCTTGGCGAAAAAGCGGTTCCAATCGACATGAAATTTTTAAGCGAAAAAAATGTCCTCATAGTTACAGGCCCAAACACCGGCGGAAAAACAGTCAGCCTCAAAACATTTGCACTTTTTGCGCTTTTAAACCAGACAGGATTTCCTCTTCCGGCAAAGGACGGCACAAGGCTTCCTGTATTCAATTCGCTTTTTGCAGACATCGGCGACGAACAGTCAATTGACCAAAGCCTTTCCACTTTTTCCGCACATATGAAAAACATTGCGGCAGCGGTAAAAAAGGCAGATAAAGACAGCCTTGTTCTTCTGGATGAACTTGGCAGCGGAACAGACCCACAGGAAGGCGGAGCAATCGGAATGGCAGTTCTTGACCATCTTATCGAAAAAAAAGCATTCGTACTTGTCACAACCCACCACGGAATTTTAAAAAACTACGGTTACACAAACAAATTCTGCATAAACGCAAGCGTAGATTTTGACACGGACACGCTAAGCCCGACCTACAGACTTCTGATGGGAGTTCCAGGAGAAAGCCACGCCCTGGACATTGCAAAGCGCTCCGGCTTAAGCTCAAAAACAGTCGAAAAAGCAAAACACTACATTCAAAGCGAACAGGCAGACGTAAGCACGCTCATAAAAGGTCTTACCGAAAAATACGCCCAGCTTGCAAAAGCCGAAAAAGAAGCAGCAGACCGCGAAAACAGGCTAAAAGAAAAAGAACTCAAACTGGAACAAAAACTTCTTCGCCAAAAAGAAAAAGAACTCGAGCTTAGAGAACGGGAACAGCAGGAATCAGGAATCTTTGTTTCGCAAACCCGCAAAAAACTCGAAAACCTCGTGCGCATCCTCCGCGAAGGCGAAATCACCCGCGAAAAAACACTCAGCGTAAAACAGTTTTTAAACGAACTTACAGGAAAAGTCGAAGAATCTGACAAAGCCCTCGAAGAAGAAAAAATCCGTCTCGAAAAACAAAAAGAAGAATTCGAAAAAAAATTAAAGTCAGAACCAGTCCGTCTGGAAAACGGCATGCTCCTAAGCGCAAACAGTTCAAACCGCTCAAAAACAAACAAGGCAAGCAAAAAAAAGCTCAGCAACGCGCAGGCACTCGCACTGGCAAAAAACACATACACATCAGAAGAAGCGGAAAAACTCAGCGCACAGGCAAGCTCAAGTTTCGTAACAAAGGCGCAGACCGTACAAACCTCGCCGCTAGCCTTCGAACCTGGAAGCGAAGTTCTGCACAGGGCAACAAAAACACGCGGAACCTTGATTTCAAGCGTAAAAAAAGGCGTCTGGTCAGTTCAACTAGGCTCAATCCGGATGAATCTAAAAGAAAAAGACCTCGAGCTCATAGCCCCGACCAAGATTCGCGCGACAGTCAGCATAGAACTTGCCCAAGACGTTTCAGGACAGGCAAAACCGGTATTCGAACTGCGTCTCCTCGGAATGCGCGAAGAAGAAGCCATCAAAGCCCTTGCACGCCAGCTCGACCTCTGCCAAATCCACAATTTCAAAAACTTCTCGATAATCCATGGCAAAGGAAACGGCATTTTGCAGCAGTCAGTCCAAACATATCTTTCTCAATACCCAGCCGTCAAAAGTTTTCATTACGCTTCACCAGAAGACGGCGGATTCGGAAAAACCTATGTTGAATTAAACTAAAGGAGGGGAAAGCCTTCCCCTGCGCGTCCGCTGTCGCCGGCCGCTACCCCTTCAAGCGGGGACACCCCGCAACGCCCCGCAAAAATGCTTTATGACGACTCAACAAAACTCTGGTGGGATGGTCCGTCCGCTGTCGCCGAAGAATTTAGGAAGTGCTAAAACTCTGCCTTTATAAAAAAAATCCGTGCAACATTTTCTGCCACACGGATTTTCTGTCAAAAACTACACTTCTGGATTAAAGCTTACTGTTCTTAAGACGTCGCCAAATACTCCGGCCGCAGTAACGTCTGCTCCAGCTCCGTAACCGCGTATTGTCAATGGAATCGGCGTGTATCTTGCTGTTTCAAATACAAAGGCATTTTCACCGCCTTTTACCGCAAACAGAGGATTTTCCGGTCCCACTTCCAGCATTCCGACAGAAACTTTTCCGTTTTTAATCGATGCGCCCATTCGCAAAACTTTATTCTGCTTTTTAAGCAAAGCCATTTTTTCAGCAAAATAAGAATCAACTTCCGGCAAACGGGCCATAAACTCGTCTACAGTTCCTTCTATGTTGAAATTTTCAGGAAAAATCGAATTCATTTTTATGTCAGAAAGTTCAATTTCCATTCCGGCTTCGCGCGCAATAATCAGAGCCTTGCGTGCAACATCAGTTCCTTTGAGGTCATCGCGAGGATCTGGTTCTGTAAACCGCATTTCTTTTGCTTGTTTTACCGCTTCGCTAAATTTCTTGCCTTCGTCGAGCTTTCCAAAAATATACGAAAGAGAACCTGACATAATTCCGTTAAAACCTGCAAGGCTGTCTCCAGATTTAAATAAGTTCTGCAAAGTATCAATAATCGGAAGTCCTGCTCCAACGTTTGTTTCGTACAAAAAGCGCACATGATTTTTGTTCGCAGTTTCACGCAATTCACGATAATACTGCATGGACATTGAATTTGCACGTTTGTTAGGAGTAGCAACATTCATGCCGGCATTTAAAACATCAAGATAGCGTTCTGGAAGATCGTAGCTTGCCGTACAGTCAACAAAAATAGGATTTAGAGGCTTGTTTTCCTTTACAAATTTTAAAACCTCATCAAGATTCGTCTTTTTTCCAGAAACAGAAACTGCGTTTCTCCAGTCAGACAAATCAAGTCCGTTTCCGTCAAGAAGCATTCCGCGCATTGTCGCAATACAGCAAACTTTAATGTCGATATTCTGTTCTTTTAAAATCTTCTGCTGCTTATAAATCTGATCAAGCAAGGCTCCGCCAATTGTTCCTGCGCCAAAAGCAAAAACCTCAATCGGCTGAGTTGTATTAAAGAAGAATCTGTGTGTTGTTTTTACGGCAATGTCGCCAAATTCACCGGCAATTACTGTCGAAATTGAGCGTTCGCTTGAACCTTGTGCAATCGCAAGAATATTTATGCTTCGGCTCGAAAGCGCGTTAAAGAATTTTCCTGCAACACCACGATTTTGCTTCATTCCGTCGCCGACAATCGAAACAATTGCGCAATTTTCGATTACGCTTATCGGATTTATAAGGCCGTCACGGATTTCAAAGGCAAATTCAGATTCAAGAACATCTTTTACTTCTACGCTCTGGCTTTGGCGTACACAAAACGAAATTGTATATTCTGAAGAAGACTGGGTAATCAAAAGCATGCTGATTCCTGCGCGGCTTACTGCGGCAAAAATCCGGCTTGCAATGCCAGTTTTTCCTTTCATTCCGCCACCGCTTACAGAAACGAGGGCTGTTTTTTTCAGACAAGAAATTCCGCAGACAGGTCCAACTTTTTTTTCAGATTCAAAAGGACCGCGGCCAATTCTAGTTCCGCGTGCCTTTGGATTGTGAGAATTCAAACTCCATGCTTCGATTCCGCGGGCAACAAGAGGAGCGAGGGTTTTTGGATGAAGAACTTTTGAACCAAAGAACGAAAGTTCCATCGCCTCTTCGTAAGTCATATCGTCAACAAGAATTGCATCGCTTACGACACGAGGATCGGCGGTGTAGATTCCATCAACATCAGTCCAAAATTCAACTTTTTTAGAAGCAAGGCAGGCACCGATTATTGCGGCAGAAAAATCCGAACCATTGCGTCCCAAAAGACCCATTTTCGGCTCATCGTCGGCATGGGCAGACCAACCGCATACAAATCCAGGAAAAAGAAGAATCTGCGCCTGAGAACATTCAGCGCCGTCGCGGTAAGGTCCGAGAGCTTCCGAAGTTCTTGCATAATCAGGATCGCTTTCAATCTGGCTTCCGGTTGTAAAAATAAATTTCCGGCTGTCCAAAACAAGAACATTCTGTTTTTTTGCAATAAGAATTGCATTTATAATCGGAACACAGCACAATTCGCCCATTCCCATTATGCGGCAGTAAATTGATTCCGGACATTCGCCAAACGTTGCGACACCAGAAAGAAGTTTTTCAAGCTCAATAAAGTTAGGATCGATTTTTGCCATTGTAGAAGCAGCGTCAAAGCCTTCCACAGAAGCATGAAGCTGGGCACAAATCTCTTCATGAGTTTTTCTTATGCCGTCTATGAAATTTGCAGGAAGCGAACCAGAAACACAGCCGTCAATAGCAGCCTGAAGAGCATTAGAAACTCCGGCAACGGCAGAAACAATTACGCTGATTCTGTCAGTTTTTGCCCTGCCAAGCATAATTTCCACAGAATCAAGCATTCTGCGGGCAGATCCCATCGAAGTACCACCAAATTTCAAAGTAAGCATACAAACCTCACAACTTTTTAGAAGTTTCAATTATAATAAATAAAAACTCTTGTTACAATGGAAAAACTTCTGTTCAAAAATCCTGTAAAAAAAACAGCCATCTCAATTTTTCAAAAATCACCTTGCAAAAAAATCACAAAAAACCGTTTTGTTGAAAAACTGAAATTTTAGTGCTAGAATAAATTTTGAACGCACAAAAGATGTTCTACAATAACATTTATCATGGGAGATTATTATGAAACCTACTTTACTCGTACTTGCAGCAGGAATGGGAAGCCGTTACGGCGGAATCAAACAGATTGATACAGTTGGAAAAAACGGTGAATGTCTTCTTGACTACGCTGCTTATGACGCAAAAAAATGCGGTTTTGAAAAAATCGTTTACATAATCAGAAAGGACATTGAAAAAGATTTCCGTGAACGTCTTTTTGACAGAATTGCAAAAAATATCGATGCAGAATATGTTTTTCAGTCGCCAGAAGCGCTTTTGACTGCCGACGAATACGCACTTTCTCAGACAGCCGGCCGCAAAAAGCCATGGGGAACTCTTCACGCTGTTCTCTGCGCAAAAAAAGCGCTCAACACTCCTTATGCAGTAATCAACGCAGACGACTACTACGGACGCTCAGCATTTGAAACACTCGGAAAATACCTTTCTTCTATCGACAATAACTGCACAGAACACGCAATGGTCGGCTACATTCTCGGAAAAACAATGAGCAGAAACGGTTCTGTAAGCCGCGGAATCTGCCAGACAAAAGACGGCTACCTTGAATCCATCACCGAAAACACAAAAATTTACTATACTGGCGAAAATTTCAGCGGAAACGAAATTGAATCAGATTTGAACGGCACAATCTACAAACTGACCGGAAACGAAACTGTCAGCATGAACCTATTCGGCTTTACACCTGCCGCTTTCGACGAATTTGAAAAATACTGGGACGGATTCAAAAAAACAAACCTCGAGGCACAAAAAGCAGAAGCGCTTCTTCCAGTTGCCGCAAGTCAGATTATCAAAGACAACAAAGGCAAGATAAAAGTATTCACTTCCGAAGAAAGCTGGTTTGGCATGACTTATGCAGAAGACAAACAGGTTGTAAAAGACGCAATCGCAGAAAAAATTGCATCTGGCTACTATCCTGAAAAACTTTGGGACAAATAATTGAAACTTTTAACACCGATTCGCTCAGAAAAAGTATGGGGATACGAAGACTGGATTGCTTCAACCCACAAAGACGGTCCCCAGAAAGATTTTATTGAACTCGTAAAAGACTATCCTCTTCTTGTAAAAATAATTCAGGCGGACGACACGCTTTCGGTTCAAGTTCATCCGGACGACAAAACCGCCGTTGAACTTGAAGGCGAAGGCTCCCGCGGAAAAACTGAATGCTGGTACATTCTTGACTGCAAAAAAGGAGCCAGACTGATTGCCGGCTTAAAAGACGGATGCACAAAAGAACAGATTTCGGACGCAATAAAAAACGGAACGGTTTCTGAACTTATGAACAGCGTCGAAGTAAAAAAAGGCGACTTCATCTTTATTCCAGCAGGAACTGTACACGCAATAGGCGGAGGAATTCGCCTCATGGAAGTCCAGCAGAGTTGCAACATTACATACAGGCTCTACGACTGGGGACGTCCGCGCGAACTTCATATCGAAAAAGGCGTAAAATCAATAAAACTCAAAGCAGACACAAAAGACTGCTTTTCTGACGGAAAGCCATTCAGTTTTTCGCCAATCGCGCCTCTCGCACAAAATTTTGAGTGTCCGTATTTTTCACTTGTTCAAAAAGATTTTTCTGGCGGATATTCGTTTCTTGCTTCTAAAAACGAAGGCTATGAACTTTTATTCGTCGTAAACGCAGAAAAACTAAAGGCAACAGGAACAGCTTCCGACGGACAGAAAGTTCTTTTTGAAAGCCTGAAAGCAGAACAGATTTTTGCAGTTTGTCCAGGAGAAAAAGTCACCCTCGAAGGAAAGGCAAAAATAATAAGAATTAAAGCAAAATAAAAAAAGTGCCATAGGGCTTTTCAGGAACACTTCCGTCAAAAACTCCATGGCACTTTTTATTTCCAGTTTTTTTTCAGACCGAAATTATCGTTTCCAGGGCAATTTTCATCATATTTGTAAAAGTCGTCTGTCTTTCTTCGGCAGTAGTTTCTCCGCCTTTGAGAATATGGTCGCTAACCGTCATAATTGCCATTGCACGGCGGTTATATTGAGCGGCAAGAGTAAAAAGTTCCGCACTTTCCATTTCGATTCCTTTTACGCCGTATTCTTTCCACTTTTTCCAGTTTGAATTGATGTCATAAAAAAAATCGGAAGAAGCAACAGAACCAACCGTATAGCGGATTCCCATTTTTTGAGCAACAGAATCGGCGGTTTTTACCATATTAAAATCGGCAGTTGGGGCAAAATGAAGTGCGCCAAACCTCTGGTTTAAAAGACAGGAATCAGAACAAGCAGAATTCACAAGAATCGTGTCGCGCAGTTCAAGATCTTCAGAAATTGCTCCGCAGGTTCCGACACGAATCGCTTTTTTAACGCCATAATCCTTAAAAAGTTCAGTAGCATAAATCGAAATCGAAGGCTGTCCCATTCCAGTTCCCTGAACGCTTACAGGAACTCCCTTGTAAGTTCCCGTATAACCGTACATTCCGCGCACTTCGTTATACAGTTTTGGATTTTCCAAAAAATTTTCTGCAATAAATTTGGCACGAAGAGGATCTCCCGGCAAAAGAATATTTTCTGCAATTGCTCCAGCAGGAGCGTTGATATGTGTGCTCATTTTTCCTCCCTTTAAAACAGCGATTATAACTTTTTTAATTTTACTTCCGTTTTTAGCAGAAAACAACTCCAAAAATCGCGCCTGCTAAAACTATAAAAACAGGATGAAGCTTTGTCGTAAATAAAACGATAAGGCAAAGAACATAAAAAGCCGCATTAACCGCACTGATTATAATTCCGTTCTGCCAGGTTGAAATATCCGACGCTACAAAACCCGAAGTAACAGTAATAAGGGCGAGAATAAGAATTTTTGCCGCCGCAACAGCAATTACGCCAGAAACAGCAGGGCGCAATGTGGAAAAAGCGGCCTGAACGCCTTTTTTTTCGGAGAATTTTCCAAAATAGCGGGCAATAAGCATTATTATGATTAAAGAAGGCAAAATCTGTCCAAAAGTCGTAATAATTCCACCAAAAATGCCGTAAAGCTCAGTGCCAACGTAAGTCGCAAGATTTATTCCAATCGGACCAGGAGTAGATTCAGAAATTGCAACCATATTGAAAAATTTTTCAGCCGAAAGAAGCTTTAAATTCTCAACCGCAATCTGCTGAATAATTGTAATTCCAACTTGACCTCCGCCGATTGTTATAAGCCCTATATAAAAAAACACCGCAACAAGACAAAAAAGTCCTGCCACTGTATGATTTTGAATCTGTGTCATAATAAATTCTGTCATATTTTTCTCCAGCTAATTCTCTAAATTTATTTTTTTACCTGAGTGTTTCCGTCAGAAGTTGAATTTTCATTTTCAGAAACTTTCTTAAAATCACCGCGAAAACCTGCAATCAAAATTCCAAGAATACAGCTTCCAAGAATAATCCAAATTGTTCCGACGTTAAAAACAAAAATCAAAAGGAACGAAATCACAAGAAGAATAAAACCAAAAATATTTTTTACAGATTTTTTTGAAAATTTGTAAACTGCGCTGGTCAAAATTGCGGCAACAGCAACGTTAATTCCACGCAAGGCTTTTTGAACCCAAACGAGTTCTGCAAAATTGTTTATAAAAAGCGCGATAATCGTAATTATTATGAGCGAAGGAAGAACCATTCCAAAAGTCGAAACACATCCGCCAATTACACCAAGTTTTTTGTAACCTGTAAAAGTAGCGACATTTACGGCAATAATTCCTGGAGTTGACTGTCCAATTGCAAACCAGTCAAGAAGTTCTTCTGAAGTAGTCCATCCACGTTTTTCAACAAGCTCAAGCTCAAGAATAGGAAGCATTGCAATGCCGCCTCCAAAAGTGCATAAACCGACCTTGAACATTACGCTAAAAAGTTCCCACAAAATTTTTAATTTTTCTTTCATGTTGTTCACCTGCATTTTTTAATCCGTTTCAACAAAAAGTTTGACGGAAAGATTTTTTACATTGATAATGATTATACAAATAATTGGAGGATTATAAAATATGGCAAAAAAATCTCGAAAATCAAAGGATTACTTCGGACTTCCATGGCTTGTAAGCGTGCTTCTTGCCCTCTTTCTTGGTCCGATAATGGGAATTTTTACAAGACTTTCCGAAAAAAAGATTGTGGCGACAATTCTGCGCATATTTTTCGGCTGGAATATCGTATGGCTGATTGACTTTATTCTAGTTCTCTTTGGAAAACCTATTCTTCGGCTAGTAAACTTTTAATTTTCAATAAAGCCATAAAAAAATGAGGCCAGAACTTGCTGTCCTCATTTTTTTTAATTTTTTTTAATTTTTCTTGTATCTACATTCTATCTGTTGTATAAACAGTTCAATTCTTTAAGCCATTCGCATTTTTTGCTGGCAAGTTCTCCGTAAAGCATATCGCTTCTCATTCTCCATGACCAGTTTGCACAGGCGCTTCCCGGCGTATTCATTCTGCAATCAGAACCAAAACCGTACAAATCCTGCATTGGAACAAGGGAAAAAGAAGCTGTGCTTGAAAAACAAAGACTAACGAGTTTTCGACACAAACTTCCATCAGAACGCATTGCACAGGCCTCAGAAAAACAAACCTTCCGACCTTCCAGATACGACGCAACAAGGCATAAATTTTCTTCACAAAGAGAATTCAGCATTCCCTGGGTTGTGTCATTGTCGTGTGTTCCGGTATAAGCAACGCAATTTGCATTAAAAAAATTATGAGGCAAAAAAGCATTTACAAGGGAACCTTTTTTTTCTTCCGCACAATCAAAGCCAAACTGAATTATCTTCATTCCAGGAAGTCCGCACTTATCTCGCAACCGGCGCACGCTGTCCGTAATCTCACCCAGATCTTCGGCAATTAAAGGCAATTCACCGAGCTCATTTTTTACCGCCTTAAAAAGAGCAGTTCCGGGTCCTTTGAGCCACTTGCCCTTTTCGGCAGTTTTTGAACTGGATTTTACCGCCCAATAAGAATCAAAACCGCGGAAATGGTCAATCCGCACATAATCAACGAGTTTTAAAATATTTTTTATGCGCAAAATCCACCATTCAAAACCGTCTTCCGCAATTTTTTTCCAGTCGTAAAGAGGATTTCCCCAAAGCTGGCCTGTCGGACTAAAATAATCCGGCGGAACCCCTGCGACAACCCTCGATTCTCCATTCTCCTTTAGCTGAAAATATTTTTGGTTTGCCCAAACATCAGCGCTGTCAGCACTTACAAAAATCGGAATATCCCCGATAATTTCAACATTTTTCGACTTTGCATATTTGTGAAGAGCATTCCATTGAGCAAATGCAAAAAATTGAATCAATTTAATCGTCAAAATTTCATCTTCGTGGCTTTTCTCCCATAAATTGACCGCATTTTTTTTGTAAAGCCTCAATTCTTCAGGCCAGGCTTTATTCCACATGCCTTCTTCGTCGTAATGCGATTTTATGCTCATAAAACAAGCAAAATCATCAAGCCAAAAATCGTTTTCTTTACAGAAATTTTCAAATTCAGACTTCAGACCTTTTAAGCCGCCGTCCAAAAGTTTTAGCGCAATCTTCTTTAAGACGCCGTTTTTCCACCAGACAACGCTCCCAAAATCAACATTTCCCTCAGTTTTTATGTAATCCGGCGGAACAATTTCGTTTTTTTCAGTCCAGCCACGCTCAACTAAATCCTCAAAATCAATCAAAAGCGGATTTAACGCAAAAGCCGAAAATGGCTGATAAGGCGAATCTCCGTAACCAGTCGGTCCCAAAGGCAAAACCTGCCACAATTTAGTACCAGAAGCCGAAAGCCAGTCAACAAAATCAAAAGAAGGACGGCCAATAGTGCCGATTCCAGCAGAAGCCGGCAAAGACGTAGGATGAAGCAATATTCCAGATTTTCTTTTTAAATTCATAAAAACAATTCTAGCACATTAAAATTTAAAAAAAATTAAAAATTCGTTTTTTCGTTTTTTTTTCGGGCGGCTTTTTAGGACAAGCCTAAAAACCGTGCTTTCCACTGTTCCGCTCTCGCTCCAAACCGGCTTTGCCGGTTCGCCTGCGGCGCAGTTCCAATCCCTGCCGCAGGCAGTGCCGTGCGCATATTGCGCACACTAAAATAAACGAGTTTTGCGTAAGCAAAAGTCGCGGCATAACTTTGTTATGCCAAATCACTGCCGCAGGCAGTGCCGTGCGCAGCATGACTTTGTTATGTCAAATCTACATTTTAAAACTGACAATTTTTTAAATCCGAAGTATAATTCTTATCATTGAGTTTAAGCAGTAAAAATACAGGCATAAAAAATATACAAAAAAGCTGTTTAAACAAAATTATTTCATTCACTTATTTTTTATTAGGAGAAATCAAAATGAAAAAAATTTTGACAGCAGTTTTGACACTTTCGTGCGCAACAGCTATTTTTGCAGGTGGAATTGACAACAAGTCAAATCTTTCAACAGGCTATCTTCGTAATCCGAGCCGTGCAACAGAAACAAAACGCCCGGAAGCAGTTCTCTACAACATCGGCGGAACTTCTTTTATGGAAGACGGGCTTGCCTTTACAATCGGAAACCAGTTCATTTTTAAGGAATACACAAACAAACTAAACAGCACAGAATACAAAGAAAACAAAACAGTCCTCTTTTTTCCTGATGTAGAAGCGGTTTATAAAAAGGACAGATGGGCCGCATTCGGAGGTTTTGGAGTATTTGCTGGCGGCGGTTCGCTTGATTACAAAGACGGTACGGCGGCAACCTATCTTGCCCTTTACGGTGCAACTTCATCACCTGCAATTGCAAAAAATCATTCCCTCGAAGCATATTCCGCAACAATGGGCGAAATTCTCGGTTTTTCTTACAATATTACAGAAAATATTTCTCTCGCCGCTGCAGGCCGTTTTCTTCACGCCTCTTCAAATATGAAACTCACCGCTCCAGGAATCGCATCTTTTAACGGCAGAGATTCAATCGAATACGAAGCATCCGGCTACGGTTTTGGCGGTATTTTTGGCGTAAATGCCAAGGATTTGGTTCCAGGTCTTACACTTTCCATCCAGTATCAGACAATTACAAAACTCAAAATTGAATTCGATACTGTAAAAGGCAAGATAGCAAGCAAATTCGGCGTAACAGAAGGCAACAAATACAAGAACGACCTTCCTGCTGTCCTTAGTCTCGGCGCAGGATACAGCCTTTTTGACAGTCTGGACTTAAGCCTCAGCTGCAACTATTACTTTAACAAACAGGCAACAATGCAAAATCCGCTCGGAGGCTCAGACCTCGAATACAACGACTCCTGGGAAATTGCGCTCGGCTGCGACTGGCAGATTAATGGGCAGATTGGAGTTTCTGCCGGCGCAATGTACACAAAACAGGGCGCAAAATCAGATGTAAACAGCGCATTCAGTCCTGTCCTTGACAGCATTGTTACAGGATGCGGCATCGAATACAGATTCGCAAAACAGGTTATGGCAACAGCCGCTTATATGCACTGTTTCTATAACAGCAAAGATTACGAATATTTTAACAATACAATAGAACTCGGAAAAAACATTGATATGGTTTCTGTCGGAATAACAGTAAAACCGTTCTAAAAATCAAGGCTGTCCACAAAGCAAAAGCAATCTCAACGGCCGCATTTTACGGAAAAAATTGCAAATGTCTTTTGGTCAGCCAGTTTTTTATTCAATTGTAATAAATCCGACAAAATCAATTTTACAATAAAAAAATTGCTATCTTATCAAAAACACAAATTGACAACAATTTTATTTTATAAAACAAAAAAACAAGTTATAATAATACTATTAACCTGAATGTTAAGTTTTTAGTCATTTAAAATTCAACATTCAAATAAAATTTAATTTCTTGGAGAACAAAATGGTTGAAACCCAAAATTTTTCTGAGTTGAAAATTCCAAAAAGAATTCCAGTTTATTACACGCTTTTATTCGCTGTTACAATACTCAATGCGTTGCTTACGCTCGAATTTTTTAAGATTATCTCGTTTTCCGAAATTTTTTCAACTTTTATAAAACCAGTACCGCTTTTAACAGCCCTGGTATTCGTTTCCGTTCTGACGGTTTTTTACAAAATTTCTATAAAAAAAATCAAGATGTATGACGGCTCTGCTGAATCTGCAAAAAAAGTAAACAAATCAATAAAGATTCTTGAACTTGTTACAATTGCAATTGCCGTTCTTAACGGACCTTTTCTCGGTTTTTTAATCTTGAATTTCTGCAGCGCAAACGGAATTGACCTTCCAAAAGTACCTGTTTTTCTTGTATGCATGGCTTCGGTAGGACTTTTTACATGTTTTTTCTATATCTGCTTTATGCAAAATTTTGAAAAAGCACTTCATAAGGTTATTTTTTCCGAAGAAAACCTTTCCCTAAACCTTCTGCTGAGAACTTTGCTCGTAAACGGTTTTGCAGTTCTTGGAATTCTCTGTATTTCAATTGCACCAATGTTTGTAGAAAAATTCGATGAACTTCCACCAAAAGTAGTTCTTTTCCGGTATATGTCCCCGGTTATACTCATGGGATTTTTTATTGCGCTTGCAGACTCGTTCCGTCAGATGAAAGGAACTTCTCAGCGCGTTAAGCAGATGACAGATTTTTCAAAAGGAATCGCCGCAAAGGATTACACAAAAGAACAGCTTCAGGTTCTGAGCCGCGACGAATTCGGTCTTTTAATCAACTATTTGAACGAATTCCACAGTTCTACAAGAGACCTTTTGAATGCAATCAAAACTTCTGTAAAAACTTCAACGAACACGGCAGACCAGCTTTCAAACACAATGGTAGAAACCGCTTCTGCAATAAACCAGATTTCAAGCAACATAAACAATATTCAGACACAGACTTTAAATCAGGCCGCAGGAGTTGAAGAATCATCTACGACAATCAACCGCATGATTGAACGGATCGACCACCTTAACGACAGCATTTCCAGTCAGAAAAACGGAATTTCGACAGCTTCAAGCGCAATCGAAGAAATGGTTGCAAACATAAAAAGCGTTACGTCAATTCTCGAAAAAAACTCTGTTTCTGTAAAATCTCTCGGAAGCGAATCCGAACATGGACGCGAAAAAATCAATCAGTCTGTTGACCTTGCAGATTCAATCATTTCGCGCTCGGCAGGCCTTTTGGAAGCAAGCTCAATTATTCAGAGCATTGCAGAACAGACAAACCTTTTGGCAATGAACGCCGCGATCGAAGCTGCTCACGCAGGAGAAGCAGGAAAAGGCTTTGCTGTTGTAGCAGACGAAATCCGAAAACTTGCAGAACAGTCAAACACTCAGGGAAAGGTAATTTCCGGCCAATTGGAAGAACTCAGCACTGTAATCCACAAGGTTGCAGAAAATACACAGGAAGTTCAAAAGCAGTTTGAAGTCATCTTTGAACTGACAACAACAGTAAGTCGTCAGGAAGATGTCATTAAGTCTGCAATGGAAGAACAGGCAGAAGGCAGCAGCCAGGTTCTCGAAGCAATGGGCGAAATCAAGTATTCTTCTGATTCTGTTCAAAAAGAGTCGGAAGAACTCAAAATCGGCGGAAAACAAATTATCGACGAAATGAAAATTCTTGCCGACGTTACAGTTCAGATAAAAAATGCAATGGGAGAAATCGTTTCTGGAACAGAAGAAATTACAAAATCTATAAAAGAAGTAAACAAGGCAACAGAAAACAACAAAGCCGATCTTGCAGTTCTGGACAATCAGTTTTCTTCATTCAAACTGGATTAAAACTATATTCAAACCTTATCCGGTCATCGGGCAATTTACCTGATGACCCTTTTTTTTAAGTTCGCAATAGTATTCTCTAAAACGCATATTTTCTATATAATTTGTAAATTATGGACAATTTATTACAGATTAAAGATTTATCAGTAAATATAGAAAATAAACAGGTTTTAAACGGTGTTTCTTTAAATATAAATGCCGGCGAAACTCATGTTCTTATGGGACCAAACGGAGCCGGAAAATCAACTCTCGGCTACACAATCATGGGAAATCCGCGCTACACTGTTTCTGGCGGAAAAATTTTCTTCGATGGGGAAGACATCACAAGCCTTCCGACAGACAAACGCGCCGCAAAAGGTCTTTTTTTGAGTTTTCAGACACCTCTCGAAGTTCCAGGGATCTCCCTTGAAAGTTTTATACGAAGCGCTCTTCAAGCAGTAACAGGACAGAGAGTGCGGCTTTTTCAGAAAGAGCTGAAAGAAAAAATGGCTCTTCTCAACATGGACGAAAGTTATGCAAAACGCGATTTGAATGTCGGTTTTTCCGGTGGAGAGCGCAAAAAGAGCGAAATTTTACAGCTTTTAATGCTCAAGCCAAAACTTGCAATCCTTGACGAAACAGATTCCGGACTTGACGTTGACGCAGTCCGCACAGTTTCAAAAGGAATCGAAGAATATCAAAAGTCGGTAAACGGCTCTCTTCTCATAATCACTCACTCGACAAAAATTTTGGAAAGCCTGAAAATCGACAGAACGCATGTTCTTGTAAAAGGCAAAATCGTAAAAGACAGCGGAGCAGAACTCGTCGAAGAAATCAATGCCAACGGTTTTGAGCAGTTTGAAAGAGGAAATCTGGCATAACGCTTAAAGGACAGACAAATGGCAGAAAAAAACAACGAAATACCAGAAATTTCCGAGTCTCCATACGATTTTAAATATGAAGAAAAAGGATTTTACCGCAACAAGCAGGGACTGACAAAAGAAATTGTCGAAAAACTTTCAGAAGACAAGCACGACCCTGAATGGATGAGGGAATTCCGCTTAAAGGCACTCGAAACTTACAACGAACTAAAAGTTCCGGAATGGGGACCAGATATTTCCGGACTCAACATGGAAGAAATCGTAACCTATGTTCGTCCAAACACGCAGATGCAGACAAAGTGGGAAGATGTTCCAGACGACATAAAGCAAACTTTTGAAAAACTTGGAATCCCGGAAGCAGAACGCACTTCCCTCGCAGGAGTTGGCGCACAATACGACTCTGAACTGGTTTACCACAATCTTCAGGACGAAGTGGCAAAGCAAGGAGTAATCTACACAGACTTTGAAAGTTCACTTTCCGGACCTTACGCAAATATGGTCAAAGAGCATTTTATGCAGCTTGTAAAGCCTTCCGACCACAAATTTGCAGCTCTTCACGGAGCCGTTTGGTCTGGAGGGAGTTTTGTCTATGTTCCAAAAGGCGTAAAAGTCGAAATTCCTCTGCAAAGTTACTTCCGTCTTAATGCAAAAGGCGCCGGACAGTTTGAGCACACTCTCATAATCGTAGACGAAGGCGCGGACGTTCACTTTATCGAAGGCTGTTCCGCACCAAAATACAACGTTGCAAACCTTCACGCAGGCTGTGTTGAACTGTACGTCAAAAAAAATGCGCATTTGCGCTATTCGACAGTCGAAAACTGGTCAAAAAATATGTACAACCTCAACACAAAACGTGCGCGGGTTGAAGAAGGCGGTTCAATCGATTGGGTTTCCGGTTCATTCGGAAGCCACATTTCCTACCTTTACCCAGAAAGCGACCTTGTCGGAAGAGGCTCCCATGCGGAATTCACAGGCGTAACCTTTGCAGGAGAAGGACAGGAACTGGACACAGGCGCAAAAATGGTTCACCTTGCGCCAGACACAACTTCGCTCATAACCTCAAAATCGCTTTCAAAAGCCGGAGGTTCTTCGATTTACAGAAGCGCAATCTACATCGGACCGGAAGCAAAAGGCTCAAAAGCAAGTGTAAGCTGCGACGGACTTATGCTCGACAACAAAAGCCGCTCCGACACAATTCCTGCAATGGAAATCCACACGGACGAATGCGCAGTCGGACACGAAGCAAAGATTGGACGCATTTCTGGAGACGCAATTTTCTACCTTATGAGCCGCGGAATCAGCGAAGAAGAAGCACGCACAATGATTGTTTCCGGTTTTGCAAATCCTGTTTCAAAAGAGCTGCCGCTTGAATACGCAGTCGAAATGAACAACCTGATTCGTCTGGAAATGAAAGGCAATATGTAAAAATACCAAGGGGCGCCTGCCCCTCGCTGCAAACCTGCGGTTTTCCGCTACCCCCTCTCCTGGGGAGTGCCCCAAGCCCCCGAATGCAGCCTTAAATTTACAAGGAATGTAATTATGACAAAAAAACTTTCTTATCATAATGTAAATAAAACACCGTACCTTACCTGGAACTGGCTCAAAATGAACCGCGGCATTCTCGAGACAGAAATCGACACGTCTGTCGTTCCATGCGCAAAAATCCGCGGAGCAACAGAAGGCTTAATTCTCTACAAAGACGACGGAAGCGGCTGCGCAGAAATTGCCGAACTCGAAGAAAAACTTCCTTTTATGGCACAAAGTTCAAGCACAGACACTACAGACATCATCAATTCACTAAATTCCGTAAAATTTGCGCTTACAGCACAAAAAAAATGCACAGAACCGGTAATTTTGGATTTTGAGCTCAAGGATGGACAAACATATTCTGGACGGCAAATCGTAATTGCCGAAGAAAATTCCGAAATCACCGTAATAATGAACTACACTTCTCTTCCTTTTGACGGCGGCTTTTGTGCAATACAGACAAAACTTTGGGCAAAACCATATTCAAAAATTCACCTTGTAAAAGTTCAGCTTTTAGGCCAAAAATACACTCACCTTGACGACACTCAGTTTTTTGCAGAAGACAACGCAAGCATAAAAGTAACGCAAATTGAACTCGGATCAAAACAGGTTTTTGCAAACGTAACCTGCGCTCTTTCTGGTTACGCTTCAAACTTTACGAGCGAAACAGCCTACACTGCAAAAAATGAACAAAATTTCGACATAAATTATTGCGTTTCGCACACAGGAAAAAACACAGAGTCAAAGATGAGCATAAAAGGCACTCTTTTGGACAATGCAAAAAAACTTTACCGCGGAACAATCGATTTTAAGCGCGGTTGCGAAGATTCAAAAGGCAACGAATACGAAGAAACGCTTCTAACCTCGCCAACTGCTGTAAACCGTTCAATTCCAATGATTTTGTGTGGAGAAGAAAACGTAGAAGGTGCCCACGGCGGAAATCTCGGTAACCTTGGCAACGAAGAACTGTTTTATTTTCAATCGCGGGGAATTGACGAAAAAACTGCAAAATCAATAATGACGAGGGCTAAAATAATAGAAGCAGCTTCTCAAATTCCTGACGAAAAAACAGTCGGCCAGATAAAAGCGTTTATCGGCGAAGAAGAAAATTAAACAAAAAACGAGGCGTAAAATGCAGACAGTAACATATAAAACAAAAGGAACCTGTTCAAAATCAATAACATTTGAACGCGACGAACAAAACAGAATTCACAATATAAAATTTGAAGGCGGTTGCGACGGAAACTTAAAGGCAATCTCAAAACTCTGCGAAGGAATGACAGCCGAAGAAATTTCGGCAAAACTTTTAGGAAACCTGTGCCGCGACAAAGGAACAAGTTGCGCAGACCAGCTGGCAAAAGCCGTCATGGAAAAATAAAATTGATGGAAAAGTCAAAAAAAACGGGCTATAATATTCAGTAGCGCAAAATATAAAAAGCCAGACAAAATTTTCAACAGACTTTTTTACAGGAGGAACTTTATGAACAGTTTAAAAATCGGAATTTCAATCATCATTTCATCATTGATTCTTGCTTTCGGACTTACAAACATAATCACGCCGGAACGCAGCGTTTCTGTGCGCGGACTTTCAGAAAAAGAAGTTGATGCCGACCTTGCAATTTGGAATATGACATTCTCGACAGGCGACAACAATCTTTCATCTTTACAGCAGTCTGTTATTTCAAAAACTCAGACAGTAAAAAAATACCTCAAAGACCACGGTCTTGACGAAAACGACTTTACCGTACAGCCGGCGGCAATTACGGACAATTCGCTCAATTCATACATGGATCAAAGCAAATTGCGCTACACTTTTATTGCAAGACAGACAATCTTAATCCGTTCTTCAAAAATTGAAAGCGTAAAATCCGCTTATGCAGATTCACTAAACCTGGTTTCGAGCGGAATTGCAGTTCTCCAGGAATATGACGGCAAAGTAAACTACGAATTTACAAAATTGAATCAAATAAAACCGCAAATGATTGCAGAAGCCACAGAAAATGCAAGAACCGCGGCAGAACAGTTTGCCCGCGACTCAAACAGCAAGGTTGGAAAAATCAAAAAAGCAACACAAGGCTTATTTACAATCGAAGACGCAGCTCCGGGGCTTGAAGAAAAAAAGAACGTAAGGGTCGTAACCACGGTTGAATATCTTTTAAAATAAGCATTTCTAATTTTACCAGCGGTCTTTTTACAGGCCGCTGTTTTTTTTGCACTTTTTTTAAACTTAAATAAGACTTCCTATAAAATGCACAACGAATGCCAGAATCCATGCAAGCACGCATTGCCAGAGAGCGACGCCGGCCGCCCAGCCTGTTCCAAGCTCGCGGCGGACTGCCGAAATTGCCGCAATGCACGGCGTGTACAAAAGGCTGAATACCAGAAGGCTTGCCGCGGTAAGGGAATTTATTGCGGCGGAAACGTCTCCAAAAAGAATTTCCATTGTGGAAACTACGCTTTCTTTTGCAATAAATCCGCTTATCAGCGAGGTTATGATTTTCCAGTTTCCTAAACCGATTGGACGGAAAACTGGCTCAAGGCTTCCTGCGATGGAAGCAAGGATGCTCTGCTGGGAGTCAGCGACAAGCTGAAACCTCAGGTTAAAGCTTTGCAAAAACCATATTATGATTGTTCCAATAAAAATTACGGTAAATGCGCGCTGTAGAAAGTCTTTTGATTTTTCCCACAAAAGCTGGGCTACATTTTTTTTACCAGGAAGACGGTAATTTGGAAGTTCCATTACAAAAGGAACGGCCTCTCCCTTAAAAAGCGTTTTTTTGAACAGCAGGGCGACAAGAATTCCTGAGACAATGCCAAGAAAATAAAGTCCGCCCATAATCAGACCGCCGTGCTTCGGGAAAAATGCGCTTACAAAAAATGCGTAAATCGGAAGTTTCGCCGAGCAGCTCATAAAAGGTGTAAGCAAAATGGTCATGCGCCGGTCGCGTTCGCTTGGAAGGGTTCTTGTGGACATTACGGCAGGAACTGTGCAGCCAAAACCAATTAAAAGAGGAACAATACTGCGTCCGGAAAGTCCGATTTTTCGCAGAAGTCTATCCATTACGAACGCAACACGCGCAATATAGCCTGAATCTTCCAGCATGGAAAGAAAGAAAAACATTACTACAATTATTGGAAGAAAACTTAAGACGCTTCCGACGCCTTTAAAAATTCCATCAATAACAAGGCTTTGCAGAACTTCGTTTACGCCTGCGTTTTTTAATCCGGTCGCCGCAAGATTTGTAACAAAGTCAATGCCGTTTTCCAAAAGTCCCTGCAGGGCAGCGCCTAAAACGTTGAATGTAAGCAGGAACACAGTTGTCATAATAAGGATAAAGGCTGGAATTGCAGTCCATTTTCCGGTAAGAATTTTGTCGATTTTTTCGCTGCGCAAGTGTTCTTTTGATTCGTGCGGTTTTTTTACGGTTTTTCCGCAGATTTTATTGATGAACGAATAGCGCATTTTTGCGATTGCCGCGCTTCTGTCAAGGCCGGATTCTTTTTCCATTTGAACAACAATGTGCTCAAGCATTTCAATTTCGTTAAAATCCAGGTCGAGCATATTCAGGATAATCTTGTCGCCTTCGATTATTTTGCTTGCGGCAAAGCGCACAGGAATTTCCGCACGTTCGGCATGGTCCTGGATAAGGTGAATTACAGCGTGGATTGCCCTGTGAATTGCGCCGCCGGCTTCGTCCTTGCTGCAAAAATCCTGGGGAACCGGCTTTTCCTGAAAGTGCGCTATATGGATTGCGTGCTGAACAAGTTCGTTTACGCCTTCGTTTTTTAGCGCAGAGATGGGAACAACCGGAACGCCGAGCAAGTTTTCCATTTCGTTTATGTTGATTGAGCCTCCGTTTCCTGTAAGTTCATCCATCATATTTAAAGCAATTACCATTGGAATATCAAGTTCCAGAAGCTGCATGGTAAGGTAAAGGCTCCGCTCTATCGCAGAGGCGTCAAGAATATTTAAAATCGCCTTTGGTTTTTCCTTAAGGACAAAATTTCTGGAAACAATTTCTTCGCTTGTAAACGGCGACATTGAATAAATTCCCGGAAGGTCTGTTACAAGAGTCTCCGGATGGCCAATTATTGCGCCGTCTTTTCTGTCTATTGTAACGCCCGGAAAATTTCCAACGTGCTGGTTTGAGCCTGTAAGCTGGTTAAAAAGCGTTGTTTTTCCGCAGTTCTGGTTTCCGACAAGCGCATAGGTTAAAATCGTGCCGGCCGGAAGCGGAGTTTCGGTCTCTTTTTCATGATATTTTCCGTCTTCGCCGAGTCCCGGATGGGAAGTCAGCAAATCGTTTGAAGCGGTGGAAGTTTCTTTTTCCGCTGTTGAATCAGAAAAATCTGCGCCGGAATCTGAAGTTTTTTCTTTATACTCAATTTCGATTTGGGCGGCTTCTTCCTTTCGCAATGTAAGTTCGTAGTTAAAAACCCGGATTTCCAGCGGGTCGCCCATAGGAGCGTGCTTCATCATCGTGACTTTTACGCCGGGAATCATTCCCATGTCAAGAAAATGCTGCCTTAACGCTCCTGTTCCGCCAACTTTGCTGATAACCGCCGATTTTCCAATTTCCAGATTTTTTAGAGTTTCCATATCCTATTCATTTCTGTTTGTAAGATTATATTAAATAACAAATGCCGCCTGAACCGTCATAGCCCTGCTTTTTTCGTTCAGAGAAACACTTTCTGGCAAAAAAGCAGCCTGCCGCCTAAAACTTCCAAATACGTTTTTTCCATCCGAAAATTTTGAACAACAAGTGCAGTCAGTTGCAACAGTTATATTTTCTTCCATAATTCCAGCCTTTTTTAAGACAAAAAGGTTTGCTTTTGTCAAATCCAATGAATAATTCAAAAGTTTTCCGTCTGCTGTTTTTTGAATTGAATCCGAATTTTCATTCTTGAGCTTTGCCACGCATTCACCAAAATTTTCTAAAAAGTAATTTTTTCGGTTTTCGTCAATACTATAACATTCACTTCCGATATGAGGTCCAATCGCAACGCAAATATCCTCCGGTTTTGAACCGTATTTTTCAACAGCAAGCCTAACCGCTTCTCCAATTATTCCTGTTCCTTTCCAACCAGAATGAACGGCCGCAAAAACACCATTTTTCGAATCATACAAAAAAAGAGGCACGCAGTCGGCAACAGTAACCACAGGAACAAGCATTTTGTTGTCCGTAATCAATCCGTCGCCTTTTTTATTAAACGAGCCGCCCTGAGAATTTATTTCAAAAACAGTTTTAGAATGAATAAGCTCAATGCTCACAATCTGACGCTGGCAGTTGCATCTTTGCTCATCGCCCGCACATTCTCCGGAACAAACATGAGGATGTAATTCTTCTGCAATTGATTTTAAAGTCTTTTCCCGCAAAATATTTTTTTCGTTCCAGCGAAAGCGCATTGAACCGGCAGAAAGAAGCGTCATTCCCCATTTTTTCCCGTCTTTTAAGGGTTCTCCGTTTTTGTAAAACGGCAAGACAATGAATTTTGAATCTTCCGACGTCTCTTCGATTTTTTTTGTAACGCAAATATAATTTACTTTGCCCATATTTCTGCCTTATCTAGAAAAAGTCGGGCTGTCAACCTGCTCAAGTTCACGAATCATAGCATATCCGTCTGAAATTGACTGCCTTGCTTTTTTTAGACTTTCGATAAACTCCTCGTTGTTTTTTCCGCCAAGCCGCGCAAGGTTTGTAAGAGCATCGTAACGGCTGTCTTTTTTTTCAAGGAAAATTCCTGTAAAGCAGTTTTCCATAGTTCGACAGGCGTCTCCAAATCTCGAAAGCATAGAACGGACATCGCCCTCAACGCCGCGGATTATCGACTCAATTTTAGAATGAGCCTGCAAGGTGCGCAAACGCTCACTATGAAGCTTTGTAAAAATAATTCCATATTCGCCGCCAGCAGAAAGCATTCTGTTAAGAGATTGCAAATCGACCGAAATCTGAATGAATTTATTGAAAGAATCGTTGAATTCGGAGCGGTTTTCCTTTTGAATAAAATCGCCTTCAAGCATTACAGTTTTTAAGGGCAATTCAAATTCTGGAAATTTTTCTTTCATATACCAGTTCAAAAAACCGGCCGTAAGTTCGTAACGGAACGGCATTCCGCCCCACAAAAGCGACCATGGACGCTCAGTCAGAAGAGGAAAAGTTTCAAGCCCAAAATTTCTGTTCAAATCAATTTTTAATTGTTCTTTTTTGCAGTCAACGCCCCAAGCCTTCCATTTTTCTTCAAAAAGTTTGCGCCAGTTGTTTTTATAGCGGACAAACCAGTCTTCGCCACCGGTAAAATTTTCCGGAATCCATGTAGCATCAGAATAGACAACTCTTCCAATCGACTTTAATGGAACGCTCGTGATAAACATTCTCATCATTGAAATGTGAGATTTTGCCGTTTTCATAAAATCTGCGGCTTTTTCTGCGATTTCGTCCATTGAATCAAGAGTCCGTCCACTCGTTCCTTTACGCGAAAAAAGATAAATCGATTCGAGAACTTCTTCATGGATTTTTACGCCGTTGCACAAAATTTTTGCAAACAGAGAAATTTCGTTTTCGAGGGAACTGAAGGCGCAACAGTAATTTTTTTCGACAATTGTAGAAAAAAGAGAAATAAAACGGTCAAATGGCAATTTAGAAAACTGTTTGAGCCATTCATAAGAACGAACCGCCTCATACATATAATTTCGCCTGTCAGCAGGAATTTCATTTAAAATTCCGTCCATTTTATGAAGAAGATTCACTCTCTGTTCTGGCCGGGGGCCGTTTTCCATTGGAAGAGAATAAGGGTCGACTTCTTCGTTCATCTGCTCTTCAACTTCGCTCATTACAAGCGAGCCCAAAAATACAAGAAATGAATTTTCGTCGGACTCTGCAATTAGAATATAAGGCTTAAAAAAATCTGCGCTCAGTTTTAATTCGGTAAGTTTGTCGTAAAAAGAAGACAGGAGCATATTGCGTTTTGAATCGATCAGGTTTGGACAATTTTTTTCGACAGAATGTGCAATCTGTAAAATTTTATGCTCGTTGTAAAGAACCTGCATGGAAGTGTTTGCAAAAATAGACTTTAGCCACAAAAAAAATCTAAAAAAAATCGATTCGTTTTTAATCTGCTCTGCAAAAGGAATTTTTGCTTCAAGATCAGAGCCGTCTTCAAATGAAAGAGGAACTGTTTCTTCGCCAGTCGACTTCATTTTTTCCAGCATTGTAAGACGCTCAGTTTCGCTTAAACCGGAAACCAACGCATCAAAAGAGTTTCGTTCCATATTATTCAATAAAAATCCCCAATAAAAACTCAAGTCAAAAAACTAAACGCATTTTCAGAATATCACAATTTTCACGCACATTCTAGCATTTTTAACAGAGTTGTAAACTCTAAGTTTATAAAAAATCAGGATACAAAAAACGGACTGCCAGCAATTTTCAGACAGTCCGTTTTTTGTTTTTTTATAGAAAATATTGTAAAAACTTTTTATTTATTAAGTTCTTCTACAACAAGTTCGCCCATTTTCTTTGTTCCGACGAGTTTGCCCTGAGCCTTTACTTCTGCAAGTTTTGAACCTGCAATGTCTCCGGTTCTCCAGCCTGCGTTCAAAACCGCATTAACTGCATCTTCAATTGCCTTTGCCTCTGTCTCAAGTTTAAAGCTGTAACGCAAGAGCATTGCCGCAGAAAGAATTGTTGCAAGAGGGTTTGCCAAATCTTTTCCGGCAATATCAGGAGCAGTTCCGTGAATTGGTTCATAAAGACCAGGACCTGTTCCATCACCAAGAGAAGCAGAAGCGAGCATACCGATTGAACCTGTAATCTGGCTTGCTTCGTCTGTAAGAATGTCGCCAAACATATTGCTTGTAGCGATTACGTCGAACTGGCGAGGATTGCGGACAAGCTGCATAGAAGCATTGTCAATGTAAAGGAAGTCGAGTGTAACGTCGCTGTATTCTTTGTGAACTTCTTCTGCAACCTTTCTCCAAAGGCGGCTTGAATTCAAGATATTTGCCTTGTCAACAACAGTCAAATGTTTCTGTCTTTTCTGAGCAAATTGGAAGCCAAGACGAACGATTCTTTCGATTTCTTCCCATGAATATTTTTCTGTATCCCAGGCAGTTTTTCCGTCTGCGCTAGTTCCGCGCTCACCAAAATAAATTCCACCGGTAAGTTCGCGCACAACGAGAATATCAAGTCCGTTTCCAACGATTTCGTCTTTGAGAGGGCAGGCATCTTTGAGCTGAGGCCACATTACAGCAGGACGAAGGTTTGCAAAAACTTTCATGCCGCCGCGAAGTCCGAGAAGCGCTTTTTCAGGGCGAATTTCCGGAGCAACGTTGTCCCATTTTGGACCGCCGACAGCACCGAGCAAAGTAGCATCGCTTGAAAGACAGATGTCAAGCTGCTCCTGAGGAAGTGGTTTTCCAAATTTATCAATGGCAGCGCCACCGGCAATTACATCTCTATAATTCCATTTGTGACCGTATTTTTTTGCAACAGCGTCAAGAACTTTTACAGCCTCTGCAACAACATCAGGACCGATTCCATCTCCAGGAATCAAGGCAATTGTCTTTTCCATAATTATAATTCTCCTAAAAAGCACGACTTTTTTTTAAGTCTTACTTAATATTTTTAATCTCACTAAAGAATATAGCAACTTTTACATTTTTATACAATATTTTCGCCATCGGATGTATCAGTTGTATCGCCTGCATTTAAATTTTTGATGTCGCAGTTATCGACGGTAAGATCTTCTTTCTTGATTCCTTCTCCGAAAATTACGCTATTTACATTTATAAGATTTTTTAAGGTCACGCCTGGCACATTTACGGCAATGTCTATATTCTGCATGTCGAATTGTGTTTCGCCGCCGCTCAAAGTTATTGCCTTGTTGATTTCTATTGATTTTAAAGAAAATTCATCTTTAATTTGTGAAAGATCAAGCTCGTCTTCGTCTTCTTTTTGGTCGATAAGTTTTTGAAGATAATTTTCGTTTTCCGCACGAAGCTCGTCTCCGTCTACAAGTTTACAGGAATAAAAAAAAGCAGTTCCGGCAAAAATCAGAAGCACAAGTCCATAAAAAAAATTCTTTTTTGTATTTTTCATATCTAAAAACCGCCTGTAAAAAAAATCTATTACATTATAATAAATTAAAACTTAGTGATTTTCAAATTTAATTGCAAATCTGTCTTTTTCTTATAAAATAATATTCATGACAGACAAAGAACTTGTTAATCTTGCGCTCAATGCAAGAAAAAACTCATATTCGCCTTATTCAAAATACTCTGTCGGCGCGGCAGTTTTGTGCGGCGATGAAAGTATTTTTACAGGCTGCAACATAGAAAACGCCTCGTATCCATGCGGAATTTGCGCAGAAAGAACCGCAATGTCAAAGGCAATAAGCGAAGGAAAAAAAAGTTTTTCTAAAATCGCAATCGCAGGCTCTTCAGACCAGATTTGCACTCCATGCGGACTTTGCCGCCAATTTATGTACGAATTTGCCCCGGATTTAACAGTTTTGTGCTCGGATGATAAAGGAAATTTTACAGAAAAAAAACTGAATGACTTTCTTCCGGACGGTTTTGGTCCTGAAAGCCTTTAATTTCTGCACCAGCGCTGGGAGGGGCGGCGAAGCCGTTGCGAAGCAATGGAGCGATTTGCGCGGAACCCCGGACATAGCGGCGGCAGATTTTATCTGCCGTGGTGCCCGTCAAATAAAAAATGTCTTTTCAATCTGCTTTAATCTGCGGTAAAATACAGGAACTAATCAACAGGAGTATTTTATGGAAGATTACAAAAAAGAATTTATAGATTTTATGGTTGAATGCAATGCGCTTAAATTCGGTTCGTTCACACTAAAATCTGGACGCAAATCTCCGTTTTTTATGAATGCCGGCGCCTATGTTACTGGCGGACAACTCAAACGACTCGGAGAATTTTACGCAAAAGCCGTTCATGCCAATTTTGGAGATGATTTTGACGTATTTTTTGGACCGGCTTACAAAGGAATTCCGCTCGCTGTAGTCACAGCCCTCGCCTATTCGGAGCTCTACGGAAAAGAAATCAAATATTGTTCTGACCGCAAGGAAGAAAAAGACCATGGCGCTGACAAAGGAAGCCTTTTGGGTTACAAAATAAATGACGGCGACAGGGTTGTCATTATCGAAGATGTTACAACTTCTGGAAAATCAATCGAAGAAACTTATCCAAAAATCAAGTCTCAGGAAACAGTCCCTGGCGGAATTAAAATTGTCGGCGAAATTGTTTCTCTCAACCGCATGGAAAAAGCTCCTGACTCGGACAAGGCAGCCCTTGAAGTGATTTCTGAAAAGTACGGTTTTCCTGCACGCGCAATCGTTTCAATGAACGATGTAATCGAATACCTTTACACCAACGGCGACAAAAAAATAATTACCGACGAAATTAAAAAAGAAATGGATTCTTACTACAGTTTATACGGCGCAAAGTAAAAATTATGCTTCTACGCTAACCGGATTTTGGGCAAGCTGAAGGTACATCTGATCTGCAAGTCCGAATCCGGCATTTTTTGTCATTGCCGTTGAATATTCGTCAAAAAGCATGTCTTCGTACATTTTTGAAGCAAAATCGCTTTCACCGCTGG
>SAMEA104315426__coassemble_377_pt1 | contig 30360 bp, 22 predicted proteins | sample SAMEA104315426__metabat2_high_PE_039 | metagenome-assembled genome bin SAMEA104315426 (sample SAMEA104315426) | gut metagenome | biome: Monkey gut; feature: monkey-associated habitat; material: faeces | place: China | collected 2013 | reverse complement strand
ACGCCGCAATTACAGCCTGCCTTGCTCATTCTCTCGCTGCCTGCAAAATAAAAAATAATTTTGCTCTTACACCGACGGATTTAATTCAAAATATTGGAGAATTATAGAAAAAATTGAACGCAAAAACGTTTTATTTTCTGCCTTTTTTTCCTGCTTCAATAAAATTCATGTGGGCGCGGTCTTTTTTGCTCAGGCGTTTTTGACCTAAGTCCAGTGAATTTTCGTGTTTTCCGTGAAAGCGTTCGCCTTTTTTATCGAAAGAATTTTTTAAAGATTCAATCCAAAGCGGAGTTTTTGGATTTGGATCGCCTTTTTTTACGTATTCGAGCCAGGTTTCTGGTTCAGGAACTTCAAATTTCATTTTTTTGCCCGTAAATGGATGGACAAATTCCAAGGTTCTGGCGTGAAGGCAAAGCCTGCCAAAATGGTCGGTTCTGGCCCTGTAATTTTCGTCTCCTGCAAGAGGATAGCCTTTTGACGCAAGATGAGCGCGAATCTGGTTCTTTTTTCCAGTATCGAGTGAAAGTTCAAAAAGCGTATGTGTTGGACCTGACTGCAAAATTTTATAGTTTGTGCGTGCCGGAACTGTTTTTAAACGGCGGTTTTCGCCATAAGAGTCAGAATTGTTTTTGGAATTTTCGGATTCTTTTGGAACAAAGCCAACGTTGTGGGCGTTAAATGCAAGCTCGTCGTCGATTAAACCGCAATCCGGCAAAATAAGTTTTTTGCTGCGCGGATTTTCTGCAACTGCGCGGTAAAGCCGTTCTGTTACCATTTGATGCCAGGTGTCCATAATTTTTTTCTGCGCATTTTCGGTAAGAGCAAAGAGCATTACGCCGGAAGTGTCGCGGTCGAGGCGGTGGACAGCAAAAGGTCTGTGCGAGCTGCTGAAAGTTCCGTTTTTGTGCATAATTTCTTCGAGGATGCTTTGTGCCGTTCTAATTCGGCTTCCAGGATACGGAACGCTGAGCAAACCGGAAGGCTTGTTGATTACGCAGATTGTTTCGTCTGAATAAAGAATTTCAATTTTTTCGTGACCAAAATCTTTTTTTGTTTTGGCATTTTTGTTTGTGTTTAAATTTGCCATATTCCTGTCCTTCGATTAAAAAATCTAGTAATGAGGCGGTTTCCTGTTTGGAATTTCGATATTCTCCGACAAATCCATAATTCTGCTTGAAAGAATTTTGTTTTCTTCGCGCAGAATTTCAATCAATTTTTGCTGCTCTACGACTTCGTTCTGAAGTTTGTTGATAAAATCGTCCATAAAAGCAATTTTTGTTTCGAGAGCAATAAAGCGTTTTTCTGTGTCCATATTTTTATTTTAACGGATTACCACGAAACTGACCACGATTTTTGTTCGTTGAGTGTTAAAAGTTCTCCAAGTTGGATTTTTTGAGAGAGAATTTTTCTTGAATCAGGACTTTTTAATTCAATTTGAAGATTTTGAGAAACGATTTGTTTTGCCAAGTCCGGGCCGTAGACAAAAGAAAGAAGATTTTCGTATTCCTCAACGTTCATTTTTTCGTCGTTTAGACACGGAATCATCAAAAGATCAAAATAGCCCTGAGTTTCTTCGTCCAGTTTTTCGTAAATTGACTTGAATTGTTCCGGTCCCAAAGAAAAAGTGAGCGACGACTGGGTTTTTGAAAGAATTTTTGATGAAGCAAGAAGAGATTTAGAAAGATTTTCGATTTTTCCAGAAGCGCTTGTCTTTCCGTCCTTTTCGACATTTGCAGAAACATCTTTTGCACCAGCGGAAATCAGGAAATTTTCAAGTTCTTGTTTTGAAACGAGAGTTGAATTTGTGTTTTCGGCCAAACCAGAATTTTCCTGAGCCAGATCCAAAAATTCCTTAAAAGCAGAGTTTGCCGACAGCGAAAAATTTGCCGAAAAACCGATTGTCGCGGCGTCAGAATTTTCTGCTTTGACAGAAATTGAAGGTGAACACGAAACTAAAAAAAGAGAAAGACCGATAAGAGCAAAAATTTTGGTTTTAAAAAATTTCATAAATTCCTCAAAAATTTCACTTATTTAATCAATTCTCGCAACGGAATGGTTACACGCACGCCGGAAGAAAAAACAAGTCCGGTTGCAAAACTTTTAAGAGCGTTCAATGCGCTTCCGTCGGTGTCGTTAAAAACAGTGTAGTGAATGTCCTGTACAAAACTTATGTCGGTTTTTCCGGCTTTAAACGAAGGCGAATTAAAGCTGATTCCCAAAATTCCTGGAAAAACAGAAGCTTTTATTCTTTCGTCGTTGTTGCCCGGAAGATACGGAGTTCCGATTGTAAAGACAGGACCTGCAAAAATCCGCATATAGTCGGTCATCGTAAGGCTAAAAATCAACGGCAATTGAATTACGCCAGTTCCACTGTCCCAGCGTACAGTCGTTCCAATTCCTGGTTTTAGATTTTTTCCTTCGTAAGTTGCATGCACGGTTCCAGCAATCCCACGGAAAGTAAGCATAAAATTGTCAGGAGTAAAAAAGTTCCAGTCAAGGCAGAACATTCCGTCCAAGATGATTTTGTCCGTAAAATTTCCATTTTGACGGCTTGTCTGGCGGGAACTGCTGTTTTTTCCGGATAAGCCGGCTTTAGAAACCGATTCGGAGTTTTTGCTGGAAGCAGTATTGTTTTCGGCTAAAATTTTTGAAGGCGGCAAAAACCGGCCGGTCTTGTAATATTTTCCTTTCCAATAATTTTCTTTGAGGGAACTCAAAATTACGCCGGTGTTTGGACCGTCAGAAGCGGCATTTAAAAAGTGACCGTTTCCAGTGTAAATTCCGACGTGGCTCGGATCACCGGAAGCAGTTGTTCTAAAAAAAACTAAATCTCCTGGTTCACGTTCAGATTCATCAATTATTTTACAAAACGAATAAATACTTTTTACAGTTCTTGGCAACTGATAGCCGATAGATTCTCTTGCAACCGTATAAATTAATCCTGAACAGTCAAAAGAATTTGGACCGGTTGCGCCATTTACGTAAGGACGACCAATGTATTTTTTTCCGTAATCAACAAAAGTCTGCCGGTTTGCCGCGGCATTTTCCGCATTGGCAGCCATTGTCTGCGCGCACAGCCGCGGAGTAAACAAAATAAAAGCACCAAGCCAAAACCATACAACTAGTCGATTTCTGTCATTTCTCGTCATAATTCAATTATCGTAAAAAAACAGAGCCATAACAAGCAAAATGAACGATTTTTTATTTGAGGGCACAAGTTTCTTGCAAAATAAAAGCTGGCTTTGCATTGATTTTTTTGACAAAAATTTATAAAAACGTTTTGCTTTATATAGAAATTGTGCTAAACTGAAATATAGGGCGCATTTTTTGCGGGGGGGGGGGTATGTCTTGGATGTTCATAACACAAGACGCATAAGTGACATCTCATTTTCCATAGACAAAGATTTAAATATAAAATCAGGAAACCGCAGTTTTTCAATTTTTCTTCGCAAAACAGAAGTTTCTGACATAAATCTTTCTGAATTTCTTTCGGAAAATGACACATCAAATTTTAAGCATTTTCTCTCAGGTTTTAATCCACAAGTTCCAAATGAACCTGCAAACTTTGTTGCAAAACTCAAGGCGAGGAATTATTTAATAACCTGCATTTTTACGGTTATAAAGGCAGGCGACAACCTTTTTGAAGTAAGTGTCGAAGAACTTTCTTATTCGCGGCAGCTTTTGGACAGGGCGCTTTTGGAAAGCAGGGAATATTCAACGCTTCTTCAAAATTTTGATGCGTATTATTTTATTTACGAATGTGAAAAATTTACTGTAAAAAACACAAAAGACCTTAATACGCTTTTTGTCGGAAATTGCGACGAATTTAAAGAATATTTTGAGAATTTTTTTCATCTTAATAAATCATTCACGCAAGAAAGCAAACAACTTATTGCCATGCTTGCAAATATCCGCAACTTGGAGACTGGCAAATACTACAATTTTTTGCGGGCAGACAAAAAAATGCTTACTGTTCATACGCTTCGGGCGAGTACGCGCACAAAGACAATTGTTGTCGGCAGCGTAAATTTTGGACAGAAAATTGCACCGGCAGAAAATGCTTATGTCGAAAGCCACGACGGTTTAACTGGAATTTACAATAAAAAGGCAATTACCGAAATTGCAGTCAAAAAAATTAATGGGCAGAAAGTTCCGTGTTCAATGATTATAATTGACGTTGACCATTTTAAGGAATGTAATGATACTTTTGGCCATAATTTTGGCGACAAGGTTCTTGCTTCTGTTGCCAGTTGCATAAAAGAGGCAATCGGCACGAAAGGAATTGCAGGAAGAATTGGTGGTGATGAATTTTTGGTTTTGCTTGATTTAACCGAAGAAGACGATATCCGAAATATTACACGAAACATTCGCACAGGAATTCAGTGGAATATTACTTCAATTGAACCTGGAAGCACCGTAACCTGTTCAATGGGAGTTGCAAGATTTCCATTGAACGTAAAAGATTATGATTCGCTTTTTAACCTTGCCGACAAATGCCTTTACATTGCTAAAAACAAGGGGCGCAACTGTTATATAATCTATAAACCTGAGCTTCATGACTGCATTTTTATTCAGAACAGACAGAACGAAAACAAAATTGCAAGCGGACAACTTTACAACGAAGTGGCAGACGATGTAGTTGAAATTTTAAAAGCAATTCGCGAAAAAAAGAGTGAAGACGACCTGCAGCCGATTCTTCAAAAATTGGTCGATTATCTCGGCATAAGCACGATTATGGTTTACGATTCGGCACACCGCCTTTATTGCAGTGCAGGCCGCGCAGAAAAGAATTTTAGGGAAGAAGCGTTAAAACAGGAAAACTATTTTTCGTTTTTTAATAACTTTGATTATCTGCACTTAGACAATACGAACGTTTTGGATTCGGTTTCGCAGGAAAAATATGTTTTTTATCAAAAAAACTGCATATCATCAACTTTAGAAGTCTTATGCAATAAAAAAACGCTGATTTGTTTTGACGTTTTTAAACCTGCACGAACCTTTCCAAAAGACAGAGTCATTTTTATGCTAGTAGTTGCGCGGCTTTTGGCAAGCACTTTTAATATTGGCTAAACTCGCAATAAAATAATTGTAATAACTGTTGCTCTCCGGAAGAGTTTTTGTTTATTTTATATAACTGTATATAAAATAAATTTAACGAGGTAACAAAATGAAAAAAACACCAGCATTATTCAGTTTGATTTGTGCAGGAATTGCAGCCTTTGCAGTAAGCTCATGCGCTTCAACAAAAAACAGTTTGGGCGAAAGCAATTCAAAAGAACTAAAAATAGTTCTTGAAGGAAACGCAACAACCGGATATTCTTGGGAAAATACACTTACAAATGAAGAAATTGTAAGTGTAAAAGAAAAAACAACATATCTTGGAAAAGACGGAATTACAGGCGCGCCTTCAAAATTTGAATATTCTGTAAAAGCATTAAAAGACGGAACTACAGATTTAACTTTTGTTTACAAACGACCTTTCGAGGCAGACGAAGCGCTTGATACAATAGTTTATAAAATCGAAGTGAAAAATGGAAAAATTCTGGCTCTAGGTACAATCGAAGGAAACTGGAGAATAAATTCTTTTTACAAAAACGATGAAGCGCAGGCAATTTGCGATGTTGCCCTCAACTTAAAAAAAGAAAAGGACGGTTTTTTTGTTGCTGGAGAAGCCGGAGTTAATATTTTTAACGGAAATATAAAACTTTCAGGAAATATTGGAAAAGACGAAGGTGGTTTTGCCTTGACAAAAATGATGGGACCGGCAGACGCAATGTCTTTTGAAGACAATTACATCCAGCTTTTTAACGGAGAATTTTATGTAATTCCGGCAGTAAAAAACGGAACAGAAATTCTTACAATTGCAAATTTAAAAAACGGTTTGTCGGCAGAATATCGCCTTGTAAACGAACCATTGATAGAAAGACAGTAAAATGCCGCAGCCTTTTTTATACAATCTGATTGATAAGGCAGTTTTTGACTATAAACTGATTGAAAAAGGCGACAAAATTCTTGTGGGTGCATCTGGAGGAAAAGACTCCACTGCGCTCATAGAATATTTTGCAAACCGTCAAAAAAGAAAAAATGCCGATTTTGAATTTTTGGCATTGAATATTCAGACAGATTTTGGCGGCGGACTTCCTTCTGACATTCAGGCACTTTTTAAAGAGTGGAATGTTCCTGTGAAATCCATTTTTGTAGATGTGACAGGACGCTTGAGCGACGGTTATAAGATGAGCTGTTACTGGTGTTCAAACTTGCGCCGAAAAGAACTCATTAACTTTGCGGTAAAAAACGGATTCAACAAAATTGCTCTTGGACATCATCTTGACGACATTTTGGAAACTCTGCTGATGAATGCCTTGAATAAAGGCGAGCTCAGCACAATGACACCTTCCCTAAAACTCGAAAAATATCCTGTAAAAATTATCCGTCCGCTTTGTTACGCTGGCGTGCAGACAATTGTCGAACACTCAAAAAAAGGCGGCTATTTTGGCTGGACATGTACCTGTACTTATCAGGATAACAGCACAAGAAAAGATGCCCGCCGCCGTCTTGAACTTTTGACTGGCGGAGACAGAAAAAAGAAAGAAAGACTTTTTAAAGCGCTAAAAAACATAAGACCAGAATATTTACCATAAAAGAAATCTGACATAAAAAAAATCTTGAGAATTTGTTTTTTCGGATTTAAAATTGAGTAAAAGAAATCTTGAAATTTAAGAAGATTAAATGCTATCAATTTTGGCGATTTTTTCTTGGGAGGTTTTATGTCAGTTGTTTGTTATTCTCTCGGTGCGGCTCAAGAAGTGACTGGTTCAAAACATATTTTTGAAATTGATGGCCGGGCTTTTATGGTTGATTGCGGGGCTTTTCAGGGGAAACGTGCCGTTGCCGATGCAAAAAACCGGAATTTTGAAATTCCAGTCGACAAAATCGAAACCGTAATTTTAACCCATGCCCATTACGACCACTGCGGACTTTTGCCAATGCTCGCCAAAAAAGGCTATGACGGCAATATTTACGCAACTCCTGCAACGCGCGACCTTGCCGACCTTGTAATGATGGATTCAGCAAGAATTCAGGCACGGGATGCCGAATATCTTCGCAAGCAGGCTCAAAAAAAAGGCGAAAAATTTACATGGCAGCCTCTTTTTAACGAAAAAGACTGCATTAAGGCAGAAAATCAGATTGTAACGCTCGGATATAACCGCCAGATGTACATTGCGCCAGACGTAGAACTCGAATTTTTTGACGCAGGACACATTTTGGGTTCGGCATTTGCGTTTATAACGATAAAAGGCCAGCGAGGCGCTTCAAAAAAAATAGATTCAATAAACAAAATAAATATCTGGAACAAACTTTTCGGCTGGAAAAATTCGATTTCAGAAAGACGGGCAGAAAGGCTTGCAGAAAATGAAGACGCTGACAGACGTAAAACTGCCGACAGGCGAAAAGCCACAGCAGAAGAGCAGGCGCAATATTCGGGAATTGAACGCCGTTCTGGCTACGACCGCCGCGAAGGAAAAGACGAGCTGCGGATTCTTTACACAGGAGATTTGGGACGTTCTTCAAAACCGATTATCCGCGACCCAAGCGTAAAAATTCCTGCGCCAGACTACATTTTTTTGGAAAGCACTTACGGTAACCGCAAACACGAAGGCACAGAAATTGCCATGGAAGAACTTCGAAAAGTTGTTCGCCGGGCAATCGACCGCAAAGGAAAAATCATAATTCCGTCATTTGCAATTGAGCGTACTCAGGAAATTGTTTATTACCTCCACATGCTCGTAGACCAGCGAAAAATTCCTTCGATTCCAATTTATGTGGATTCTCCAATGGCAGTAAACGCGACAAGTATTTTTCAGGTACATCCGGAATGTTACAGTCGCGAAGTTGAGGAAGCCTTCCTTGACAGGCATAAAAATCCATTTGGCTTTGACCAGTTAAGTTTTGTTACGAGCGTTGACGAATCAAAGGCATTGAACCAAAAATCCGGACCAATGATTATAATTTCGGCAGACGGAATGTGCGAAGCCGGACGCGTTGTGCATCACCTTGCAAACAATATAAGCGACCCGAAAAACACAATTTTAATAGTCGGTTATATGGCAGAAAACACGCTTGGCCGAAGAATCCGCGACGGAGCAAAAGAAGTAAAAATTATGGACGAATGGTATCAGGTAAATGCGCATGTTGAAACAATCAACGCATTTTCTGCCCATGCCGACTACGAAGAAATTGTAAAATGGCTCAAGCAGGTTGATACAAGCCGCCTTAAAAAAATCTATCTGGTTCACGGCGAAAAAGATGCCCAGGAATATCTGCAAAACTATCTAAAAGAAAACGGATACAAGCACGTTCAGATTGTAAAATACGGCGAAACTTACGAACTGGCGTAATTTTTAAGTATTTTGGGCGTTGCGGCTGTTTTTAACAGCCGCCGCTCTGTCCGGGGTTTGCATTGTTTCACTTCGTTACACAACGCGCTTTTTGCGCGCCCCTCCCGCCGCTAACGCATTTTTTGTTTTTCCAAAAAAATCTTAAATAACAGTTAATTCTCCTTTATAAAGCATATTTTATATAAAAATACGAGGTTTTATATAGAAAATCGACTTTTTCTTGATTATCATCAAAATTAAGGGAAAGAGTGAACTCAATCAATATGACAGAATTTTATTTCTAACGAGGTAATCGATGAAAAAAAACTCTCAAAAAAGAAAATTCGGCACAATTTTATTAAGTCTTGCCGCATTATTTGCAGTGCTTTTTTCGACAGCAGCATGCAAGACAGACAGTGACGATGACGAATTGAACAATGTAACAATTAGTCCTTCAGAAGCGATAATAAACGCAAATGGACAGACTTCGCTTTTTGCAAAGGTTGACAAAAAGGGTTCTGGTACTCCAGTTTATAAGTGGGAAATTACATCTGGCAACGGATACGCAGAACTTAAAAATGACACTTCTTCAGCTTGTATTGTTACCGGTAAAAACACAACAGCAAGCGCTCAGAGCGTAAATGTAAAATGTACCGTAACATTTGCTTCGACCACAAAATCTGCAGAAGCAGCGGTAACTGTGAGCGCAGCAAACGCAGAATTAGAAAGTGTTTCGATTGCGGGTTCAGAAGAAATTGCATCAGGTGCAGCAACAGAACTTACGGCAACTCCGGCTTTTAATGTTGAAGGAGTTTCGCCAGATGTATCTTACACCTGGACAATCAGCGCAGGCAGCGACTACGCAACGCTTGAGTCAAAGACAGCAACTGCCACACTCACAGCAAATAACACAACAGCGGAAGTACAGACAGTTACTGTAAAAGTAAGTGCAACTTACGGCGGAACAACTAAGTCTGCAACAAAAACTGTAAAAATTCTTGCAAAAGGACAGACGGTAGAAAACAAGGTTACTTCTGTAACCGTTAGTGCAGAAAAAAGCTCGATTGCTTGCGACGGAAACACAACCTTAACCGCAACAGCAGCATATTCAGGTAATCCTAAAATCACTTATACTTGGGAAATCAGCGCAGGCAGCGAATATGCAGCGCTTTCTGAGTCAAAAACAGCAACAGCCACACTCACAGCAAAAAACACAACAACTGCAGAACAAACAGTTACCGTAAAAGTAAGCGCTTCTGACGGAATAAATTCTGTAGAAAACACTTGCACAGTAACGGTTGGTGCGGCAGCTGCAGTAGAAACTGGAAACGTAATAAAAGCAAGCGATACACCACTTGGGTTTGCTGGAGTAGATTATAAACTGCCTACTTTTGCTAAAGTTGTTACTGTAAAAACAAGAAGCGAATTGATGAACGCAATCAAAAACGAAAACTCATTGATTTATATTGATGGAATGATTGATATGTCAGATGAGGGAAGCGGCTCAAAACTTCCTGCTGAAGGTGCTAGCAATATTGCGGTTTCTTCTGTAATGGATTCTTGGATTGCGTCAAAAACTTCAAATGCTTATACAACATATGGAGCTTGGGTTGAGGCTTATGCGGCTGCATGTTCAACAACTACAAATGATAAAGATGAAACTCCTAAAAATGGTTCTCATTCTTCTTTATATGATACTGTTTGGAAGTTAAATAAGGCATGGAGCTCTGTAATCCAGCTTAAGTTAAAGTCTAATACGACAATTATTGGGCTTGGAAATAATTCTGGTATTCGTGGTGGAACAATCAGCATCAGCGGTATTCAGAATGTGGTGATTAGAAATCTTACTCTAGTTGATGCAATCGATATGTTCCCGCACCATGAAGTGAAGTTAACAAAAGGAAAAGTAGAAACTGATGGTTTTAATGCCCAGTTTGACTGCATAACAATTCAGGGTTCTAACACTGCGAATATCTGGATTGACCACTGTACTATGAAAGACACTCTTGTAATGCAGCACGTTAAGTCTGGAACAAAAGAAAAATGGCAGAATTATGATGGTCTTTGCGATATAAAAGGAGATGGCAAAGGAATAACTGTTTCTAACTGTCATATGTATCATCACGACAAAACTATGCTTGTAGGCTCTTCTGATGACGAAGGCGATAACACAGTGCGTAAACTTTCTATTATAAACAATCATTTTGATACTTGTGTACAGCGTTTGCCTATGGCTCGAAACAGCCAGTTCCATGTTTTGAATAACTGGTACTCTTTTGATAAAAATCAGTCAGTTGGAGATGGTAAATCTAAAGGGGATTATTGCATTGGTGCAAGAAAAGGTGCTTTGATTTATTCTGAAGCAAACTATTTCGACAGCAATATGCAGTATTCTATCCGTGGAAATGCAGACACAGCTTCAACGACAAAAGTTTATGACACAGGAAGTGTTGACAACAATACAAAGCAAACTAATGAGTATACTGCGGTTGATTCTGCACCATTTACTGTGCCTTATTCTTATGAACCGATGACAGCCGAAGATGCAAAAATTTACGTCGCTGCCAACGCTGGTGCTGGTGTCTGGACTGTTGTAAAATAAACTTTACCGTTAGTCGTTAGTCCTTGAACTAATGCGTAAGGGATTGTAAGGGCGGCGGAGCCGTTCGCTTGCGAATGACAACCCTGAAAAGCCCGCCGGCAACTTGTTGCCGGTACGCCCAAATTTTTTATTACACCTCTGGTTTTTAAAAGCCGGAGGTTTTTTTTTGTTGTGGAGAATTCTAAAAAATTATTATAATTACAGATGGAATTTTTTGATGGGGTAGTTATGAAAGTGTTTAAGAGGATTGGTATGGTTTTGGCGGCGGCTTTTTTGATGGCTGGTTGTAAGCAGGAAGAAGATGAATTTAACGGTTTGGTAATTTCTAGCAATTCTAGTTTTGTTGAAGCCGAAGGGGAAGTTACTTTTTGTGCTACTTTTTATAAAGATGGAAGTGCCGATTCTAGCGAAGATGTAAAATTTTATATTGAAAGTGATTCGACTGGCGGTGCTTCTTTGGAAAGCGAAAGTGCAAAAAGCGGAGAAAATGTTTCGCTAAAAATGGGAGCGGTTGCCGGCGGTTTTGAAAAAGTTGTGGCGGAATGTAATGGTTCTTCTGCGTACAAGATTTTTGGAGTTAATCCTTCTGAAGAGATTTTGGTTTCTGACAAGGCTCTTGGTTTTGCTGGGCTTGGAGTTGATATGTCTAAAATGGTGAATACGGTTACTGTTTCGACTGGCTCTGAATTAAAAAAATACGCGAAAAAAAGCGCTTATCTGATTCTTGTGAGTGGCAGTATTGATATGTCGGAAGGAATGTTGCCGGCCGAAGGTTCTGTAATGGACGGTTCGACTGCTACTGACAAAATGAATTCTTTTGTTGCGAATAAATCTGAATATTCATCTTATGGAGAATGGATTAAAAATACGACAAATGTTTCTGCCAGTGAAGATACAAAAACGACCTCGATTAGCAATGCGTATAAAAGCATTATTCAGATTACAGTTGCAAATAATACGGCAATTATTGGTTTGGACGGAGCGTGTGTTCGTGGCGGAAGTTTTAGCGTTAGAGGTGTTTCTAATGTTGTTATTAGAAATATTTCGCTAAAAGATGCTGTTGATCCTTTTCCTCATCATGAAAGTGGCGACGGATGGAATGCTCAGCACGATTTAGTCAGCATTGATAATGGAAAAAATATTTGGATTGATCACTGTACCTTTGAAGATACCCTTAAACTTGGAAAAGCGGCAAATGGCGAAAAATGGCAGGTTTACGACGGTCTTTGTGATATGAAGTCTACTACGACAAATGTGACTGTTTCTAACTGCGTTTTTAAAAATCACGACAAAACTATGCTGATTGGTTCTTCTGATAAGGACGGTGAAAATGATCCGACTGCAAGAAAAATTTCGCTTTTTTATAATTACTGGCTTAATTGCGGACAGCGTTGTCCTTTTGTGAGAAATTCGCTCTGTCATGTTTTGAATAACTTTTATGACAGCGACAGCGAACGAATTTATAACAGTCAGACTTCGATAAATGCAAGGGCTGGTTCTGTTGTTTGTGCGGAAAATAACTCTTTTGGCAGTGTTGCAAGTCCAAATGAAGCCGGCGGTTCAATTTCGTATTCGCCAAACTCGAATTTTAATCCGACTGATTATTATTTATATGTTACGCTTGAAAACAAGAACATTAAATCCTGGGTAGAGAAAAATGCTGGCGCCGGAAAAGTGGCCGTAAATATTGAAAATTAAGCGTTTGCTGAAGATTTTGAACTGGAGTTTATGGCATGAAAGATAATACTGACAAAAATATTAAAGGCGAGGCCGTTCGTTCCGGCAATTTTCCTAAAACTGGGCTTGTGCTTGAAGGCGGCGCAATGCGCGGTATGTTTACGGCTGGCGTGCTTGATGTTTTTATGGAAAATGAGATTTATACTGACGGTGTTGTCGGGGTTTCGGCTGGTGCGGTTTTTGGCTGTAATTACAAGTCTCGGCAAATCGGGCGGACGATTCGTTACAACAAGCGTTTTGCTGGCGACTGGCGGTATTGTTCAATTCGGTCGCTCTTAAAAACCGGCGACATTTACGGGGCTGATTTTTGTTATAACAGAATTCCAAATGAACTTGACGTGTTTGACCTTGAATCTTACAAAAAAAATCCGATTCCTTTTTATGTTGCGGCAAGTGATTGCCAGACTGGTAAATGTGTTTACAAAAAACTGGAAACTTGCGGTGAAAACGACCTTAAATGGATGCGTGCGAGCGCTTCTATGCCTCTTGCGAGCCGGCCTGTCGAGGTTGACGGATATAAATTGCTTGACGGTGGCATGACGGATTCTATTCCGCTGGAATTTTTTGAAAAACTTGGTTTTTCTCGCAATATTGTAGTTCTTACTCAGCCGCGCGACTACAAAAAATCTCCGAACGCTCTTATGCCGTTTATAAAAATGTCGCTAAGAAAGTATCCGGCGCTTGTTCAAGCCATGCAAAATCGGCACAAAATGTACAACGCAGAAACCGAATATGTTTTTGAACAGGAAAAGAAAGGCAATGTTCTCGTAATTTGTCCTGAAAATTCTCTCGAAATTAGCCGTACCGAAAAAAATCCAGATGAACTTCAGCGTGTTTATGAAATTGGCCGAAACATTGCAACAAAAATGCTTTCTGTAATAAAAGAATTTGTTGATCATAAGTGATTTTCTTGAAAGGTTATTTTGCCTTTATTTTGGAAAAAACAGACAGAATTTTATATATTCAATTAAAAAATCCTCGAATAAAATAAATAAGAATGTGAATCGTAAAAGGGAGAAGTTTACAAATCTGGAGGAACAGAATGAAAAAATTAACTAGACTTGCTGCAATTCTGGCAAGCACGGCAATCTTGTTTAGCGCAATAAGCTGCAAAACCGACGATGGCAACAGCGGAGAAGAAAGCGGACCGTCAATCGAAACAAATGCAGATGGAACTACGACGTTAAAAATTAACGAAAACGACAAGGCGAGTGGTTTTGTAAGTGCTTTTGCAAAGGATGGAGAAACTACGGCAAAAATTAATACTGCAAATGTAAGTGATTACTTGGGTTCGGGATATTTGGATAATCCTGGAAAAGTAGTTTATTCGGTTAATTCTGAAAAGGAACAGGATGTTAAGATTCAGATTCGTTATGCTCATTGGGGCTGGTCGTACCAGATTAAGGCGGCCTATGTTCAGATTAATGGCGAAAACTGTGATGACGATGACGAAATTCTTTATGGCAATTGGACTGGAAAATCTCTTTCACTGTCAAACACAATCACTGTTTCGTTAAAAGCCGGCGACAACCAAATTTGTCTTTTGCCAGTTCCAAAAGGAAAAGAACTTCCAAAATATGATGAAACAAAAGGTTTTGGTGTAAAATATCCGAACGGCGAACAGGATGAGGCGAGTGCTGAAAAGGAGGCAGGTAAAAGCGTTGCTGGAAAATATCTTTCAGATGGAATGATTCCAAATCTTGATTATATTTCTATTACTGGAAATGGAATAAAAAATGGAAGCGGTCAGTCTGCAACTTATTATCAGATAAAAACTTCTGTAAATAATGAAGATTACGGTTCAATTGAATTCTTGCCAGAGCAGGACAGTTATGTTGAAGGAACTGAAGTTACTGTGACTGCAACACCAAAAGCAGGATATATTTTTGATTCTTGGTGCGGAACAAATACCGATACAACTGGAAGTTTTAAGGTAAAAGTTGATTCTGACAAAATATTTAAGGCTAATTTTATTCCAGTTTCATTTGACAAGACTGCTGAACTTGCTGGACTTGAGGGTTATGCATCTGTTTGTGATGATTCCGGCTCAACTTATACAATTACCGGTGGATTTGGCGGAGATGAAATAACTATTTCTTCATATGCTGAATTGCTTTCAAACAAATCAAAAATCTCAGGAAATGAACCTGCAATTATCAGGATTGGTGCACGTATTTCTTCTGCAGAATGGATTGGAACAGAAGAATACAATAAAGAACTCGCATCATTGATTGCAGGAGGAAAAGAAGAAAGTGAGGCAAAATTTATTCTCAAAAACAGAAGTTTCTATTTTGATGTTGGTTCAAACAAAACTCTGATTGGCGAATCTGGAAAAGACTACGGATTTAAAAACATTAACGTAAAAATTTCTGGTTCAAATGTAATTGTTAAAAACTTGCATTTTGGCGATGTAATTGGCGAAGATTATTTTGGCGGTTCTGGAAACGATGCTATGAGCATTAAAGGCGGAGAACATGTTTGGATTGACCATTGTGAATTTAGTTCAAGTCTTACTCCTGTTGAAGTTGATGGAACTGCAATTGACTTTTCTAAACACAAATTTGAAGTAGACCTTGAAGGCGAAAATTGTACAGAAGAAGAAAAATGGACAAAAGATTTCTATGATGGACTTTTGGATATTTCTGAGACAAGTCGTTTTATTTCTGTTTCCAACAGTTATTTCCACGATCATTGGAAGGCTTGTTTGTGCGGTGGTTCAAATGACAATGTTTCATCACAGCCACAAGGCTCGCTTGTTCGTCTGAGTATGTATAATAACTACTTTGAAAAAATCCATGCGCGTCAGCCATTGTTCAGATTTGGTAAAGCACATATTTATTCAAGTTATTTGAAAGGTTTGGGAGATTCTTCTTCTGGAATTGAGGTTCGCGCAGAAAGCCGTGTTTATGTAGACAATGTTTATTTTGAAGATATTAACTCAAATAAAACTGTCGGTTGTTGGAATTCTTCTAAAGGTCTTGGACCAGGAAAATGGACTGTAAAGGGATGTGAAGGAGCGTCAATTTCTAGCAATGCAGGATTTACACCGCCTTATAACTGGACTAAAACTTCGGCTAGCGATTCTAAGGCAAATTTGCCAGTTTCTGCTGGAATTAGCAAATGATTTGCAGTAGGGCATAGAGCAGCGGCGATGGCGGGTTGGAACCTGCCGAAGCCGAAAACCGCAGCCGAGCTGTTTGCGCGGCGAGGATTTAGAGCGTTAGCGAACTGCGGCACGCCCGACGGCAGCTTTGCTGCCGGACTGCCCTTGTAAAAAAAGAACCCGGCTTTATTAAATTCCGTTTTTGGAATTTTTTAAGCCGGGTTTTGTGTTTTTATAGGACAATCTTCTGATAATTTTTATTTTTGCATTATTGAATCGATTGATTTTATGCAGGCGTTGCGAAGTCCGTTTTCTTCGAGGGCGGTTACTCCGCGGATTGTGCTTCCTGCCGGGCTGCACACATTGTCTTTTAATACGGCTGGATGTTCGCCTGTCTGCAACTGCAATTTTGCTGAGCCTAAAACTGTCTGGCTTACGAGTTTATATGCCGTTGCGCGCGGAATTCCGTATTTGACGGCGGCATCTGCGTAGGCTTCGATAAAAAGGTCTACAAAGGCCGGTCCGCAACCGCTTATTGCGCCTCCGATTCCCATTAAATTGTCTGGCAATTCTTCGACTGTGCCAAGATTTTCAAAAAGTTGCCAGATTTGCGCGCGTTCTTCTGGTTTGAGCGAATTTGTTTTTTCAAAAAGGAATACTCCTTCGCTAACCATGGCCGGTGTATTTGGCATGACAAACTGGATGCGTGGTTTTTCGGTGTAGGCTGAAAATATTTTTTCAAAAGCGTGAAAATTCCAGCCGAGTGCGATTGAAATGAGCGTTTTGTTTGCAAAATCCCGTCCAACTTCCGAAATTACGTCTTCTATCTGGTATGGTTTGCAGGCCATAAAAATCGTGTCGGCTTTTGAAACTGCTTCTTTTAACGAGGCGCAGGGAATAAAACCGTATTTTGCTGCGTTTTGCGCAAGTTTTTGTTGGTTTGGTGCGTAGGCAAATATGTTTTTTGGTTCGATTTTGCCGGATTTTATAAAGCCTCCGGTCAAAGCCTGTGCCATGTTTCCCATTCCGATAAATGCAATTTTTTCCATATTTTCCTCTTTATTCTGCCAGGAAAAGGCTGCCTTTTTCTGTGCCGTCGTTGAGTTTATCCAGAATATTTTCTTTGCCGCCGTTTGCCAGCAACATTGGAATTCCGTAGACTGTTGTTTTTTCGGCTGCCTGAATTTTTGTTTCGATTCCGCCTGTTCCAAAACTGTTTGCGTCGCCAATGTGAATTGTTTTCCGCAATTCTGGAATTGACTTTACGACTTCTACGAGTTTTGCGTTTTTATTTACTTTCGGATTGTCTGTAAAAATTCCGTCAATGTCGCTAAAAAGAATTAGAAGGTCTGCGCTCCAGAGAATTGATGTGAGTGCCGCAAGGTTGTCGTTGTCGCCGATTGAAAATTCGAGGGTAGAAACGGAGTCGTTTTCGTTGATGATTGGAACAACGCCTTCGTCTGCAAGTGTAAAAAGCGTGTTGCGGATATTCAGTGAGCGGTTGTTGTCCTCAAAATCTTCTTTTGTCAAAAGAATTTGCCCGATGTGAAGGCCTTGTTCGTTGAACGCTTTGCGCCATTGAGCCATAAGTTCTACCTGACCGATTGCGCACAACGCCTGTCGAAAATGCAGGTCTTTTTTGCGTGCCCATTCTTTTAGTGTCGAAACTCCGGAAACCTGTGCTCCTGAAGAAACAATGACGAGCTGTTTGCCCTGATCGATTAAATTTTTGCACTGTTTTGCAAACGAAGCCATAAATTGCGTGTTTTGGGTTCCGTCTGGCAATGCGAGTGTGTTTGAACCGATTTTTATAACGATTTTGCGAGAAGATTTTATTGCGTCCTGAATATTCATAACAGTATTTTAGTGAAAAGACAGGCTGTGGACAACAAGAAATTTTTGCGCTTATAAATTGAATTGAAAAATGCATTTTTTTAAGGTGGTTTGGCGTTTTATTGAAGTTTTTACAAGGTTTTTCGATGTTGAATTAAGAGGTCTTTCTCATTAAAATAGTAGAATGTTTCGTATTTATGTAGAACGCAAGCCTGGCTTTCAGAGTGAAGCTCAGAGCATTTTATCGGAAATCAATGGATTTTTGGGCATTTCCTCTGTAAAGGGAGTGCGTTACTTTAACCGCTACGACATTGAAAACACTTCGGAAGAAGTGTCTAAGATGGCCGCATTGAGAATTTTTTCTGAGCCTCAGAGCGACAGTGTGGCTTATGAAGAAGTTAAAATTGATGAAAAAGACACGGTTATTGTCTGGGAATATTTGCCTGGACAGTATGACCAGCGTGCTGATTCTGCTGAGCAGTGTCTTTCTCTTTTGCGTGAATCTATGAAGAATTCTGCAAAAGTTGGATCTCTTCCTCCGCGCGTTCGCTGCGCAAAAATGGTTGTTTTGTCTGGAAGCGTTGGTGCTGACGAAGTTGCTAAAATTCAGCATTACCTTGTAAACCCGGTTGACAGCCGCCTTACTGATTCGAAAATTCCTGACACTTTGGAAATTAAAGCTGCTGAACCGGGCGATGTTCCTGTTGTTGAAGGCTTTAACAAGTTTGGTAAAAAAGAACTTGGTGAATATCTTTCTAAAATGGGTCTTGCTATGGACTTGCCGGATATTCAGTTTTTGCAGAAATATTTTAAATCTATCGACCGTGATCCGACAGAAACCGAAATTCGTGTTCTTGACACTTACTGGTCTGACCACTGCCGCCACACGACGTTCAATACTGTTCTTAAAGATATAAAAATCGAAAAAGGTCCTTATGCAAAACTTTTTAAGCAGTCGCTTGAAAATTACAAGGCTCTGCACACTGATCTTTATGCAAAACGCAAGGACAAGCCTCTCACATTGATGGACATGGCTACAATCGGCGGAAAATATCTTCGCAAGCACGGAATGCTTGATGACATGGAAGTGAGCGAAGAAAATAATGCCTGTTCAATTTTTATTGATGTTCATTATACGACAGATAAAGACGGAAATCCTTATCCAGATGGAAAAGATGAAGTTGAACAGTGGCTTTTGCAGTTTAAAAACGAAACTCACAACCATCCGACAGAAATCGAACCTTTTGGTGGAGCTGCAACTTGTATCGGAGGCGCAATCCGCGATCCTCTTTCTGGACGCAGCTGGGTTTATCAGTCGATGCGCGTAACTGGCGCCGGCGATCCTACTGTTCCAATGAGCGAAACTCTCCACGGAAAATTGCCTCAGCTTAAGCTTTGCCGCGAAGCTGCCCAGGGATTTTCTTCTTATGGAAATCAGATTGGCTTGACGACTGGTCAGGTTACGGAAATTTATCATCCAGGATTTTTGGCAAAACGCATGGAGCTTGGCGCTGTAATTGCTGCCAGCCCTTATTCAACTGTAATGCGCGAAACTCCTGAAGCAGGCGATATTGTAATTCTTCTTGGCGGCGGAACTGGACGCGACGGAATTGGCGGAGCGACTGGTTCTTCCAAAGTTCATACCGAAAAATCTGTTACGACTGCGGCTGCGGAAGTTCAGAAGGGAAATGCCGTTGAAGAGAGAAAAATTCAGCGTCTTTTTAGAAATCCTGAAGTAAGCCACATGATTCGCCGTTCAAACGACTTTGGCGCTGGCGGTGTTTCTGTTGCTGTTGGTGAACTTGCCCCTGGTCTCGACATCAATCTTGATGCTGTTCCAAAAAAATACGAAGGCTTGAACGGAACTGAACTTGCAATTTCTGAAAGTCAGGAAAGAATGGCGGTTGTTGTTCGTGCCGGCGATGTTGAAAAATTTATTAAATTCTGTAACGACGAAAACTTGAATGCTGTTGTTGTTGCAACTGTTACTGATAAAAATAAACTTACGATGAAGTGGCGCGGAATGACTATTGTTGACATTGACCGTTCTTTCCTTGATTCTGCTGGTGCTCCTCATTTTGCTAAGGCAAAAATTGAAAGTCCGTCAGAAAATTCTTCTTCTCCGCTTGTAAAGCCTCTCGAAAGCGTACAGAAAGCTCTCGGAAACTGTGCTTCGGCTACTGGCGAAAGTGGCGAAAATATGCCGAATTCTGAACAGATTAAAAACGCATTTATCGCTGATATGGCAGACCTTGCCTGCTGTTCTCAGCGTGGTTTGCAGGAACGTTTTGACGGTTCAATCGGTTCTTCTACAGTTTTGTTCCCGTTTGGCGGAAAATATCAGGGAACTCCAGAATGTGCAATGTCTGCAAAAATTCCTGTAATTTCTCCACGCGAAACTTCGACTGTAAGCCTTATGTCTTACGGTTATGATCCGCGCGTTGCCGAATGGTCTCCGTGGCATGGCGCGCAGACGGCGGTTTTGTCTTCTCTTGCAAAAATTACTTGTATTGGTGGAAAAGCAACTACAAGCCGCATGAGCTATCAGGAATTCTTTGGACGCACTGTTGACGAGAAAACTTGGGGTTATCCGACCGCAGCTCTTTTAGGTTCTGTTGATGCTCAGCGCGAAATGGGCTGTGCTTCGATTGGCGGCAAAGACTCAATGTCTGGTACTTTTGAAAATATGAATGTTCCTCACACACTTGTTTCTTTTGCTGTGGCTCATGATGAAGCAAAGAACGTTCAGTCTGGTTCATTCAAAAAATCTGGAAGTTATATTTATCTGGTTCAGGTTCCATATTCTGTGGAACTTGCTCCTGACTGGGATACTTTTAAAAAGAACTCAGATGCCCTTTACGAAGCAAACAAGGCTGGAAAAGTGCTTGCAATGTATCCTGTTGGCGCCGGCGGAATTGCCGAGGCTGTTACAAAAATGGCTTTTGGAAACAAAATTGGCGTTCAGTTGACTGCAATTCCTTCAAGCGCTACCGCAATTGGTTTCCACCGCAATGTAAACAATACTATTGCAGATTTGTTTACTCCGCTCTATGGTTCGATTATCGTAGAAACTGATGACGACAAATTTGAAAACAATGGATTTGTAAATACGACTGTAATTAGAATCGGAAATACTCAAAAAGATTCTATTATCAGCGTTGCAATGGAAGGTCTTAATCCTCTTCCTCTTACAGAAATTTCGCTTGATGAGCTTTACGGGGCTTGGGACAAAACTCTTGCAAAAGTATTCCCGCCAATTTCTTCTGTAGAGCCTTGCGAAAAACTTCCTGAATGGGCAGTTAAAAAGCACGATTCTCTCGAAGAGGCCCGTGCAAAGGTTTCTACTTTTACAGTTCTCGACAAGGAAAAGGCTAAGCCTCGCGTAATTGTTCCTGTTTTCCCAGGCACAAACTGCGAATACGACATGGCCCGTGCTTTTAATTTGGCTGGAGCAGATTCAAAAATCTTTGTTTTCCGCAACAGAACTTCTAAAGATTTGGAAGAATCTCTTGTTGGTTTGCAGAAAGAAATTTCTGACGCACAGATTGTTGCGTTTGCAGGTGGTTTCTCTGCTGGTGATGAACCTGACGGTTCAGGCAAATTTATTGCAAACGTTATTCGGGAAGCAAATATTGCGCAGGCAATTACAGACCATCTTGAAAAGAAAAATGGCTTAATTCTCGGAATTTGTAACGGTTTCCAGGCTTTGATTAAGACGGGACTTGTTCCTTTTGGAAAAATCGTTGAACCGTCTGCCGAAAACCCGACACTTACTTACAATAATATTCACCGTCATATAAGCCGCGTTGTCAGAACGACAATGGTAAGCGCTTCTTCTCCATGGGCTTTGGATAAAACAGTTTTGGACGCTCGTCCGCACTATGTTCCAGTAAGCCACGGTGAAGGACGTATTATTATGTCTGAAGAATTTGCAGAAAAAATGTTCAAAAACGGCCAGGTATTTACACAGTATTGTGACGAAAAAGGAATTCCTGCTGTGAGCGAACCAGATAATCCAAACGGTTCGGCATTTGCAATCGAAGGTCTTACAAGTCCGGACGGACACGTTCTCGGAAAGATGGGACATTCTGAACGCACTGTTGGAATCGGCGGATTTAGCAATGATTTGATTAAAAATATTGCTGGCGAAGACAATGGTTCTTCTTCTTGCCAGAATATTTTTGCTGCAGGTGTAAGATATTTTAATTAAGCCTTCGGCTTAGGGATTTTTGCGTGCAAGCACGCTGCGACTTTTGCATGCAGGCTTCGGCTTAGGGATTGGAGTGGTTTAGTGGCTGGCTTTGACTGCCACCGGAGGCGAATGCCGTAGCCACGGAAAGCCCGACCCGCGCAAGCGGGGAAGCCCCAAATTTTAAAATTTAGGAATTTAAGATGAAAAAAATTTTGAAACTTTTTGCTGTTCTTTTGATGAGTTCGGTTATTTTTGCCGGATGTTCAAAAAAAGAAGAAAATCAGGTTCGCAAGCCTTCTGAAAATATTGATTCGTCGACTTGGGTTGACAATTTGATTGACGGAAAAGCTGCGGCTTCTAAAGAAAATAAAAAAATCTTCCTGCTTTTTTCGGGCGATGATCAGGATAAGTCAAGCGCCGAACTTAAAGAAAAGATTTTTAACCGCGACGGTTTTATTTCTGAAATGACAAAGAATTATGTCCTTGTTAATTTGGATTTTTCTAATTCGCTTTTTGACAAGGCCGCTGCTGAACCGACAGCTTCTGAAGAAGAAAAAGCCGAGGCTGCCAAACTTTGGGTCAAACTCGAAGAAAATATGCGCGATGCCGGACTTTACAATATTCAGGTGACTCCTTCTTATTATATTTTGACAAAAGAAGGTTATGTAATTAAGCAGATGGTTTTTGAAAACAAACCTGAATCTGTGGAAGATTTTTTTGCCGGTTACAATCCGCTTGTTGAAGAAATTGCTGAATACGAAAACACTATTTCTGCGGCTCGTTCTGGAAAAACCGAAGACAGACTGGCTGCAATCAACCGTCTTTTTGAAAAAACCGACCCTCAGTTGCGCTATCTGCTTGCTGATTTTTGCTCGGATTATATCAAACTCGACAAAAAAAATTCGACAGGAATGGTTGGAAGCTATGTCGTTGCATTGGCAAATTCAAACGCTGTTCAGCATTATCTTGACCAGGATCCTCTGGCTGCAAGTGAAGAATTTGCAACGGCTGCAAAGAGCAAATTTTTGGAACCAGAACAGAAACAGCAGTGTTTTTATACAGCGGCATACCTTTTTGCTTCGAGCGGAACGGACGACGCTGCAAAAGTTAAAGATTATTTGCAGAAAGCTTACGATGTGGCTCCGGATTCGGAATACGCAGAGTCGATTTTGAGCATGATGCGAATGATGGAAGAAAAATACGGTGAAAGCGCAGAACCTCCTGCAGACGCGCCGGAAGCTAAAGATTCTGCTGAGAACTAAAATATTCAAAAACTGGTCTGTCTAAAAAACATTTTTTTGTAAAAAAACAGTTTGCTTTTCCGGCTTTTTATTTTTCTAAGCCGGCTTTGCAGACTTGTGTTTTTTTTGACAGACTGAAAAATTTATAGGAAAAATATGGACGACTACCCCTCGGATAATTTAATTATTCTTTTATTGATTGCGATTACTTGTATTGTGCTTTCGTCGCTTTTTTCGGCTTCGGAGAGCGCATTTCTCGGGCTTAACAAGCTTCGTGTTCATTTTTTGCGTGAAAAAGGCGATAAGCGCGCTATTCGGGCTGGAAAACTGCTTGAACGCAAGGAAGAACTTTTAAATATGCTTTTGGTCGGAAACGAAATTGTAAATGTTACGCTTTCCGTCGTTTTAACTTCAATTTTTTTAAAACTTTTTGGAGCGGCTGGTCTTGGAATTGCCACTTCTATTGCGACTGTTTTGCTTTTGATTTTTGGCGAAATTACCCCGAAAAGTCTGACCACGCGTTATCCAGAAAAATCATCTTTTTTCTTAAGCCGGTTTGTCTGGTTTTTCTTTTATTTTTTGCGTCCTTTTGTAATAATTTTTACTTCAATTTCCAGGCTTTTTTTGAAAATTTTTGGAATTTCCACAAAAAAGAAGCAGGCAACTTTTACCGAAGAGGAAATCAAAACTTTTATTGATGTTGGCGGCGAAGAAGGCGTTCTTGAAAATGGCGAAAAAAATATGATGAACCGCGTTTTTAAGTTTACCGATTTGAATGCTACCGATATTATGGTTCCTCGCTGCGACGTAATTGGAATTGAGACAAAGGCTTCTTACCGCGATATAATTCAACTCTCTGAACGCACACGAATCAGCCGTTTTCCGGTTTATACCGAAGACGGAATTGACAATATTCTTGGTGTGCTTTATGTAAAGGATTTGCTGTTTTTTAGAGGCGCAAAAGAAGATTTTTCTGTCGAGAAATTGATGCGTCCTCCACTTTTTATTCCCGGAACTACAAAAATGTCCTCGATTCAGGAGATGATGCGCAAAAACAAGCAGAGTTTTGCTGTTGTAATTGATGAATATTCTGGAACTGACGGAATTTTGACGACAGAAGACATTGAACGAGAGATTTTTGGTGCAATTGCGGACGATTTTCAAAAAGCAGGAGACCCGACCTCTGTCCACATAAAAAATCCTGACGACAATTTGCTCGACGGAAGCGCGCGGCTTATTGATTTGGCGGACGAACTCCACTTAAAACTCGAAAGCCGCGACAACGAAACAATTGGCGGTTACATTTGCGAAGTTTTGGGACACATTCCTGTTCCCGGCGAATTTATCGAAGTGGGCGAATATCGTTTTGAAGTAAGTTCAATGGACAGGCTCAGAATTGCAAGCGTTCATTGTACGAAAATTCCTGGAGGCGAAGAATAATGAAAATTTTTATCGAAATAATTCTTCCGATCCTTGCCGACATTTTCCTTGTTTTTATTGTCGCTTTTTTTGCCGCGAGCGAAACGGCTTTTTTGTCGATTACCCGCGTAACCTTGCATCAGATGTTAAAAAAAGAAGGCGATAAAAAAAATACGCCGGCCAAAAAAATTCAATTTTTAAAAAAAGATACAAACCGTCTTTTGTCGCTGATTTTGATTGGAATCAATTTTGTAACTTCTCTGGCTTCCGGTCTTGCCGCAATGATTGCGATTAAACTTGCAGGAAATTCAGGTTCGACCTATGCAACAATCATTATTTCGTTTGTTTTGATTGTTTTTGGAGAAATTATGCCAAAAACGGTTGCGGCTGCTTATCCGGTTCAGGCGGCAAGTATTTTTGCTTCGCCACTGATTTTTTTGGAAAAACTGTTGTTTCCGATTGTCTGGCTTTTTTCTAAAATTACGGATTTTATTACAAAAATCCTCACAAGTTTTATTCACGAAGGCCGGGAACTTATAACTGAAGATGAATTAAAATCGCTGATTGCAGTTGGTGCAAATGAAGGAACTTTGGAAAACAGTGAAAAGCGAATGTTGTATAAAATTTTTGAATTTACGGATTTAAAAGTTCACGACATTATGCGTCATAAAAGTCAGGTTCAGTTTGTGCCGGAAAATGCCTCGTATGTTGAAATTGCCGACATTTTTGCAGAAACCGGCTACAGCAGGCTTCCGGTTTGCCGAGGTTCTTTTGAAGATGTCCTTGGAGTTCTTTATTACAAAAATGTGCTTTTGGCAGGAAGAGTTATAAAGGAATCTAAAAATTTGGCGGTAAGATGTATGCGTCCGGCACTTTTTATTCCAGAAACGATTACCGCGACAGAACTTTTGCAAAAATTTAGAAAGGAAAACATAAATTTTGCGGTTGCTGTTGACGAAAACGGTTCAAATATTGGAATTGTAACGATGGACGACATTATGCGCGCAGTTTTCGGGCACAGCGTGCACGGAGAACAGTCAGATATTCCTCCAGAAACCTTGATAGTTCCTGTCACCTCAAAGGAATTTCTGGTTCCTGGCGATATGAAAATTGACGATGTAAATGAACTTTTAAAACTCGAACTTGTAAGCGATGATTACGATACTCTTGCCGGCTGGCTTTTGGAACAGTTCGATGCAATTCCGGAAGCAGGTGAAACAATTCGTCGTGACGGAGTTTTGTTCAAGGTAGAAGACCAGACCCGCCGTCGGATTCAGAGCGTAAGAATCACATTCCCGTAATACTAAAAGATTTGCCGCAAATTTCCTGCAAAGACGGTTTACAAATTCAATAAAATAGCGTAATCCGTCTTTGCAAGGCAATGCGTTTTTTGCCGCCTGAGTTACTGGTGTTTTGCGATTTCCGAAATCAGTCTGGCAGTTTCTTCGATCCCTGCTGTTGAACTGTTAATCATAATGTCGTAGTTTTTGCGGTCGCCCCAGGTTGCTTCCGTAAAAGTGTTGTAATGATTTGCACGGCGTTTATCAATCTGCTGGATTGTCTTTTTTGCCGCCTGTTCCGGTTCTTTGTACAAGTCTTCGATTCTCTTTAGTTTTTCTTCCAGATTTCCATAGATAAAAACATTTAAAAGAGATTTTGAGTCAACTTCATCGCTTGTATTAAGAATGTAATCTGCACAGCGTCCGACAATTACGCAGTTTCCTTTTTTTGCAAGGTCGAGAATAACTTTACGTTCGGCATTAAAAACCTGGTCCGCAAGAGGAAGCATCTGAGTTCCGTTAATCGAAGACGCTCCATTTGCTGTTCCAGAGTAGCTTGAGCCTAAAAGAAGATTGTATAAAAATCCTGAAGAGAGATTCTGTTCAGTTTTTTTAATAAAATCTGGAGAAAGTCCGCTTTCCTGAGCGGCCATGTCGATAATTTCCTTGTCGTAAAAATCATAACCTAAAGATTCTGCAACAAGTTTTCCGATAAGTCTTCCGCCGGAACCGTATTCACGGCTGATAGTAATAATTTTTTTCATAAAAAGCCTCCGTAAAGACTGATTTTTGTTTTTTTTGTAGGCTTATTATATCACAAAAATGCAGAAATTTAGGAAGTGAATTTTTAGAAAAATTTATATTTAAATGAAAGGGAAATGTTAAAGCAGTGCTGATCAGCGCCGCCTTCCGAATCTTTTAGTTCGTTGTCTTTAGACCATTTTTGAGAATCGCTGGAATACGATTTTCCGCGAAGAGTTTTCATATAAAGGTAATCAGCGTTAAGGCAGATTGATTTTTTTGAATCGATTTTATATTCGGTGTTAAAATTGTAATTAAAGAGGCTGCAAAAATCCGAAACAATGTCCAAAAAATAAAGCCCTCTTAAATGGTGGCAGTCGATTGACTCAGAATAGACAAACGGAGAAAATTTAAATCCCGCTCCGACCGAAAAATCTTTTGGAAGGTTGAAAGCGATGCTGCCTCCGAGCCAAAAAATAAAATTCTGCCGTTTATAAGAAATTACGTCGCCAGAAAAATATTTAATTGACCGGTTTTCTTCATCGTTCCAGGCCGCGTAATAACCGTTTGTTTCGTTTCCGTACCAGCCAGTTCCGTTTTTTGCCGTAAACTTAAATAATTGGTATTCAAATTCAAAAAACGGGCTTATCTTTATGCTGATTTTTTTTAGTTCTGGCAGTTTGAACGAATAGCCGGTTTTTAAACTTGCAGAAATGTCGTAATCGATGTAATTGTCGCTTTCCGAATAGTTTGTTTTATAATCGTGCCCGGAAGTTTCCGTCACTGATGCTGGATCATTATTGAGCCAGTCAGAATCTTTCATTGTTCCGCATTTCATCGGAAAACCTGCCGTAAATCCTGCTTCCAGAAAAACATTTTTGTAGTCGCCGTTAAGTTTTAGTCCAGAGTAGAATTCGTTTTTGATTTCCCAGTTTAATTCACTTAATTTGTCGCAATCGTAGATTGGCTCTTTTAAAAAAACATACTCGTTTACCTGGCCGTTTTTTATTCCAATCAGCGGTTCCATAGAAAGCGAAAAGTCTGTTTTTTTTATTTCTGCTGCGGCATAAACTGAGGCAAAAATCGAAAAAAAGGGAATTGCTAAAACTAACGGTAAAACTTTTTTCATTTTATTTTTGATTAAAAGGATCAACTCCAAAAATGCTTGCCAGCTGTTTGCGTGTTGCTTCCATGTCTTTTTGGTAAGGCGCGGTAAAAGTCATGCGTTCGCCGGTTTTTGGGTGTTCGAGCGAAAGACTGTAGGCGTGAAGAGCCAGTCTGCTTAAAAGAGGTCGTTCTGTTTCTGTGTCGCCGTTCCATCGTTTTTTTATGTCGCTCAGGCGGACAGGTTTTTGGTTTCCGGAATAAAGAGGATCGCAGACGATTGAAAGTCCGATTGACTGCAAATGAGCACGAATCTGGTGAGTTCTGCCAGTTTTTGGGCGGGCTTCAAGCCAGCTGTAAGGTCCGCATATGCCGATAAGTTTAAAATCCGTAATGCTTGCTTTTCCAAAGCGCGAATTTATCGTCGTGCGGTGGCGGAAATCTCCATCTGGCAAAAGTTTTGAGTCTACGGTTTTTGTCTGCCAGAGAGGCCGGCCGTTTACAAGACAGTGATAGATTTTTTCGACAGTCCGGTTTTCAAACTGCATGGAAAGCGCACGGTGTGAATCTGCATTTTTTGCGTAAATTACACAGCCGGAAGTGTCTTTGTCGATTCTGTGGACAGCGTAAAGCCTGCCGAATTCTTTTTCAGCTTCAGAATCTAAGCGTGGGGCGTCGGGATCGTAGCGGTCTTGCGCAACTAAAAGTCCGGAACGTTTGTTCAATACAATAATATCGTCGTCGTTATAAATGACAGTGTAATTTGGCGTAATTTTCATAGAAAAAATTGTAGCACAAAAAAAGAGTTGATAGAAGTTGAATTTTGGACGGCACCGCACGGTCAAACCGGTGTTTCAGTGTTGTCATTCTAAAAAACTTCGTTTTTTAGAACGCCTTCGGCGCACTTACACCCCGGCGTAGGTTTTGCCTAAAAAAAAGTAAATTGACAAAAACATAAAAAATGTCATAATGGTAATAATTAGTATTTTGGCTCTCTATAATTTGAGGTGCCGATTTTTAGGGGAAAAAAATGGCTATTATTAAACCGATGATTCGTTCGAACATTTGTATCAATTCGCACCCACTTGGATGTGCACAGGATACTAGAAATCAGATTGCCTATGCTGTTGCTCAGAAAGCAAAACGCGGAACAAAAACTGCCGCTGAAGGTGGATATGCTCCAAAAAACGTTCTTGTCCTTGGTTGTTCTACAGGATATGGACTTGCAAGCCGCATTTCTGCAGCTTTTGAATACGGTGCAGACACAATCGGTGTTTCTTTTGAAAAAGAAGCTACAGAAACAAAAGCCGGAACTCCTGGTTTTTACAACAATATGACTTTTGACAAGGAAGCTCAGAAGGCTGGTCTTAAATCAAAAACTTTCAATATGGACGCTTTTTCTGACGAATGTCGTCAGGCAGTAATTGACGAAGCAAAAAAACAGGGAATTAAATTCGACCTTATCATTTATTCTCTCGCTTCTCCAGTTCGTACAGACCCAGACACAAAGGTTATGTACCGCTCTGTAATCAAACCTATCGGTTCGACTTTTACCGGTCCTGCACTTGATATGATGACTGGAAAAATTGCTGTACAGGAAGTAAAACCTGCCGAAGGAGATGACATTCCAAATACTGTAAAAGTAATGGGCGGCGAAGACTGGGAACGCTGGATTAAACAGTTAAAAGAAGCTGATGTTCTTGCTGACGGTGTACGCACACTTGCTTATTCTTACATTGGACCAAAATACAGCCATCCGATTTACCGCGACGGCACAATTGGCGAAGCAAAAAAAGATTTGGAAGCACGTGCCCACAACATTGACAGCTCTCTCAAGGAATTGAACGGCGCTGCTTATGTTTCAGTAAACAAAGGTCTTGTAACCCGCTCTTCGGCAGTAATTCCAATTATCGCACAGTATCTTGGAGTTTTGTTCAAGATTATGAAGGCAAAAGGAACACACGAAGGCTGTATCGAACAGATGGAACGTCTTTTTGCAGAACGTCTTTACACAGCAGATAAAAAAGTTCCTGTAGATTCAGAAAACAGAATCCGCATTGACGACTGGGAACTTGATCCTGCAATTCAGGCAGAAGTAGACAAGGCAATGCCAAATGTTACAGAAGAAACAGTAAACGAATACTGCGACATGGAAGGACTCCGCCACGACTTCTTGATGATAAACGGTTTTGACGTTCCAGGTGTTGACTATACCAAAGAAATCACAAAAATGAACGAGATCGACTAATCAAAATTAAACAAAAGTTCTTAGTGATTAAAGACCTGCTTTTTTTAAGGCAGGTTTTTTTATTTTAAAGGAGCGCACCACAACCACAAACCGGCTTCTTCACGGTTCCGCTTACGCTCCATTCAAAAGCCGGAAAACTTTTCCGCCCTTTGAACGCTCCGCGCCGTTCCGATCCGGGCTAAGTTTTTCCGTAAATGCGGCATTTTTTGCTTTTTTTTCCCTGTTATTAAAAAAAATACCAAACAAATCAACTTTTTTTTTCAAAAAATGTCAAAAGTTGACAACCTCTTACAATATATATAGTGAGCGAATCTGAAAAAATCAAAACCTTTATCATCACAAAGCCTTCATTTTCCTCAAATCAAAACTTTTTACAGGAGAACAAAGATAAAAACAGCCGAAAATGACGTCTGTTTTTATCTTTAAAAGTTTGCGTTGCAAACTTTCTTATCATCGCTTGTTTCTCACTTCGTTGCGAAACA
>SAMEA104315426__coassemble_374_pt1 | contig 30586 bp, 31 predicted proteins | sample SAMEA104315426__metabat2_high_PE_039 | metagenome-assembled genome bin SAMEA104315426 (sample SAMEA104315426) | gut metagenome | biome: Monkey gut; feature: monkey-associated habitat; material: faeces | place: China | collected 2013 | reverse complement strand
AAGTTCCAAAAGAGGCTACATCATAATCACCACGAAAAAAAGGTCTTTTCAAGCCAACTGCATAAAGAGAATAATTTTCCGACGGTAGTTTTTCCAGTTCCCTGGCCACCAATAAAAAGAGTTAATTTACTAAAGTCTATAAAACCATCTTCTGAATCAAAACCTTCTCAAAATATTTAATCCGTAATTTCGCCATATTATCCTCTAATTGCAATATATTAACCTGGGGAATTAAAAAAAATCTATTGTGCATTACTCTTCCCGCCTCGTCCACAAAATCCTCTCCGCACAAAAACATTCCCATAACCGTCGCACAACACTTTCCCGAACACCGCGGAACATTATCCTGCATGTACAAAAACATTTTGCTGACCGCCGCTCAGGACTTTATGGCACACTGCACACAAATTATTATACTTTCGGCGAATTTTTTATTATACTCCGCTTGACAATTCACCAAAAGTATAATAATTTAATGTATGTAAGGCGAACAAATCTGCTCCCGCCCTACAAGCAAAGGAAACCCCGCAAGGTTTCGTAATTCTAGCCTTTATAGGAGTGGCTAATATGGCAGAGGCAATGGAAAACATTTTTTCAAGGAGGGTGAAAGATTTAATGAAGGAAAACCGCTTCTCGCAGAAAAAACTGTGCGAGCTTTGCGGTATTACAGAGGCAGCATTCAGCCGCTACATGACCAGCGGAAGACTGCCCAGGACGGATGTGCTTGCGAATATCGCAAATGCACTTAACACAACAAGCGACTACCTTACGGGTAACGACACCCATTACGGCTACGAGCAGCTTGAAATTCTTTTGGCTTCCAGCAAAGACAACCTTAGCCTGAACCAGAAGAAAAAGCTTGTGGGAATCCTGATGGACGAATACAAAACTGCCCAAGAGGTGTAAAAATGCAGCATTACATGGAGGTAAACGATTGGAAAACTGCACTGAACAAACGGACAAAACAACGGATTGTTCGACAAAGCCCTCAACGATTCCAAGCTGGAAGGTAAGCCAGATTATCCTTACGGTGGTAAACCTTTTGAGCGAGGAAGGCTATTTCAGGGAAGGCTTTGACTATATGGAGATGATTCGCAAAAAGGGCATTGTGTTAAAGGAATACTCGGCTTTTAAAAGCGAAAATCTTCTGGAACTGCAAAAGGTGTCTATAGGGCTTTGGAACGAAGGGTTATGCCTTATTTTTCCAGACCCACAGACGGGCGCGACCTGCCGCATGATTGCCTACAACGACAATAAATCTGCGGCAGAAGTAATGCAGATTATATTCCATGAGCTTGCCCATATAATGCTCAGGCACACACAGCAGAGCAACCTTGGAGAAATGGAAGCGACCTTGTTTTCCGGCGTTGCAATGCTTTTGATGGTTTTGGAACAGCAGTTCCACATAGGGCGAATGATTGCAGAAAAGGGCGACAAGACAATGCTTAAAGGCATTCAGGAAGGCCTTATGCGAAAATTCAATGCACAGGAGGTACTATGAAGAAATGGGTATAAAAAAAGCCTGTCTTAGTAAATGCGCCAACACTTACTACACAAGCTTCCACGGTCGAGAGCCACAATGTGATTCTCTTTTCTTGTCAAATAGAAAGATTGTATCACAAAACGGCTCTCCCTGTCAAAAAATATTTTTAGATGGTCAAAGACGGTCATTGAGGCTATCGAAATGACTTCTGAAATATCGCAAAATCAGGTGGTTTCTACAAGCTCAACCACCACATTTAAACATTGCCAAAGGAGGGCAACATTATGTTGAACATTAAAACTGTAAAGAATCTTCTTATTACAGATGAATCAAAAGACAGCTTCTGCTTTAGAAGCTCATGCTCACAAACGCTCAAAACTTCCCAGCTTGCAACAGAAATGGCAGACTGGAATTCTTCGTTTACCGAAGCAGACTACCTTGGTATGCTTTCGGTAATGGAAACAATCGTTACAAAATACCTTGCCAAAGGCTACAACGTAACGCTTCCGTTCGGAACTCTCCGTGCAAACGCCACGGGAACCTGTTCAAACATTCAGGACGGCTTTACGCTCGGAACAGGCAACCACACCTTAGGCTTCTTGTTCAACGCAAACGAAACGCTTGCCAAAAACGTGCGCTCAAAACTTGAATACAAGCAGCTTCCGCCAGACAGCACCGGAGAAGCAAAAATTTACCGCATTACCACGCTCAACAGCGATGCAAGCGAAAGCTCAAATCTTTCTGTCACGACTGGAAAAACACTCCGCATACACGGACGCAACCTTAGCTTTGACATTACGGACGAAAACCAGGGCATGTTCCTTGAAAACGAAAGCGGCCTTACACGCCTTTCCGTCTACAATAGGCGTGGCACAAACGTGGTTGACGTTCCAGTTCCAGCCGACCTTGCAAGCGGAAGTTACAGTGTAAGCATTGTAACAAAGCCCGGCAACACCTACTTTACCGCAAACATTGATTCAGAGGTAACGGTAGCGTAAATTTTTAATTTCAGGACGCGGTGGGCGACATGCGCCTGCCATGTCCTGATTGCGCGTCTTTATAAACCCCATAGATATACAAGAAGAATTCTTATAAAACCGTCAATTTTTTTAGGGGTTTGCATAATCTGAGGTGTCAGACTTTCCGTCTGAAAGAACAAGTATCCTGGAAAAAGAGGTTTTTCATACAGTTTTCCCTGATTTGTTTTTAACGTTCTCTGGAAATAATACAGTTCAGCCGTACAAGCCTGCTCACAAAATGCCTTCTGCGCTTTTTTTTTAAATTCTTCCTCTTCGCCGGTTCTAACCATTAAGCAATAGTATTCCATAAAACTCCCTGTACAAAAAACCTAAAAAATCTTATCTTCGGACGAGTTTGACTGTATCAATTCCAGAATATCCGTACAGCCCGCCTTTAAAAGTTTTTCTTTTGTTTCTTTATCATTCATTTCGCCGGCAATGGCGTATTCGTTATCTTTTATCTCAGGCTCTTTTAATTCAGAAACTTTTTCAAATTCAATTTTATTTTTTGAACAGGCGTATTCCAGAAGAAACTTTACATAGCTTTCTCCGTAAAGCACAACCTTCGTTTTTCCATGTTTTTTTGCAAGGGCAACATCTTCTGTCATTATCTGATTATACGAATTTGCGATTTTAAAAGTTTTTTCTACAAAATTCTTTCCGCGTTCACGAAGTTCCCTCATTCCTTCGTTTGTCAAAGCATAAGCGAATTTTCTTTTATTCACGTTTGTAAGCATTATCCAGCCGCGTTCGGCAAAACGTCCCAAAATCGCATTCATCATTCCCAATGACACATTTGTTTTTTTTGCCAAAACACGCTGACTTGCGTTCGGATCTTCTTTGAGAGTATTAGAAATAAGCTGTAATGTAGCAAGGTCTTGTTCCATAATTTTTCTCCGTGAACAAATTTTACAAGCCTATTCTATAAAAAAATATAGAATTGTTGAATAGAAAAATTTTTCGCAAACATTCGTAAATATCAGCAATTTTTTTGAACAAAATCAAAATTATAAAAAAACAGCCCGAATTCGACAGTTTTTATATGACGAACCGGGCTGTTTATCAGCATATATTCAACTAAACATAAATTTAGTTTTGAACGCTTGTCGTGTTTCTTACAGTTACATCGTGAGCTGAACCTTCCTGAATTGTAACCGGCGAAACAAGTGTAATTTTTGCTTTTTCCTGCAATTCTGGAATAGAAAGCGCTCCACAGTTGCACATTGTGTGCACAACCTTGCTAAGTGTCATTCCAACTCCGTCGTGCAAGTGTCCGGCATAAGGAACGTAAGAATCTACGCCTTCTTCAAATGCCATGCCTTTTTTACCGCCGAGGTCGTATCTCTGCCAGTTGCGTGCGCGGTTTGAACCTTCGCCCCAATACTCTTTTACATAGTTTCCGTTGATTACGAGTTTGTTTGAAGGAGATTCATCAAAACGTGCAAAATAGCGTCCGAGCATTACAAAATCTGCGCCCATTGCAAGCGCCAAAGTTACATGATAATCGTGAACAATTCCACCGTCAGAACAAACAGGAACATAAATTCCAGTTTTCTTAAAATACTCATCGCGTGCTTTTGCTACTTCGATTGTCGCAGTTGCCTGTCCGCGGCCAATTCCCTTCTGTTCGCGTGTAATACAGATTGAACCGCCGCCAATACCGATTTTTACAAAGTCTGCTCCGGCATCTGCCAAAAAGTTAAAGCCTTCCGCATCAACAACGTTTCCAGCGCCAACTTTAATTCCAGGGAAAGCGGAATGCAGATCTTTGAGAGCACGGGCCTGCCATTCAGAAAAACCTTCTGAAGAATCAAGAACAAAAACGTCTGCGCCAGCCTCGAGGAGTTTTGGAACGCGCTCCATGTAGTCGCGTGTGTTAATTCCTGCGCCAACAATATAACGCTGTTTAGAATCAAGAAGTTCGTTCGGATGCTCTGCGTGAGTTGAATAATCCTTGCGGAAAACAAGGCTCACAAGATTTCCATTTTTATCAACAATCGGGAGCTGGTTTACTTTTTTCTCCCAAATAATATCGTTTGCTTCTGAAAGATCAATTCCCTCTTTGCCAGTCGCCAAATCTTCAAGACCGGTCATGTAGTCTTTTACCTTTGAGCCTGCCGGACAATGACCAATTCTAAAATCTTTTGAAGTAATAATTCCAAGAAGTTTTCCGTTCGGGCTTCCGTCTTCTGTAACAGCAACAGTTGAATGGCCTGTTTTTGCGCTCAATTCTACAACTTCTTCCAAAGTCTGATCCGGACGAATATTTGAATCAGAAGTTACAAAACCTGCCTTGTAAGCTTTTACACGGGCAACCATTGCAGCCTGATTTTCGATTGTCTGGCTTCCAAAAATAAAACTGATTCCGCCCTCTTTCGCAAGCGCAATTGCAAGTTTGTCGTCAGAAACAGCCTGCATTACGGCAGAAACCATTGGAATATTCATTGTAAGCGGACAAGTTTCGCCAGCTTTTTTGTTGAATTTTACAACCGGAGTCTTTAATGAAACTCTGTCTGGAGTACATTCCGCAGAAGAATAACCAGGAACCAAAAGATATTCGCCAAAAGTGTGCGAAGGTTCTTCAAAATAATAAGCCATTTTAAATCCCCTAAAAAAAATCAATTAAATTTTTGTGTAATTTATCAATTATACAAATTCAGAAAATCAATTTCAATAGTGATTTTATTTTTAATCTGCACTTAACTTGAATATCTTGCCCCGTAAACAAATTTTTATAGTTAAGAATTTTCACTTTTATTCGGTTCAAAATCTTCCATATAATAAAACTTTTTCGATAATTTTTAATTCAAAATCCGCATTCAAAAAAATTGAATAATTTAGAAAAATATGATATTTTTTTAAGCATGGGGATATAGCTCAGTTGGTAGAGCATCTGGTTCGCAATCAGAGGGTCACCGGTTCGAATCCGGCTATCTCCACTTTTTTGGGCACATTTTTGCAAGAATCTTGCAAAAACCAAGCTTTCCGTGGCTACGGCGTCTTACGCGCCTCCGGTGCTCCGCACCCGCCTTGCGGCCACTCCAATCTTTTGTGCGTTTACAGTTTTTCCTTAATTTCTTCCAGAACTTTCAAATCCTCAATCGCTTCTTTTAACGGACTTAAAAGCGGCATTTTTCCGTCCAAAAAACCAACCGCGTTTTCCACCATTCCCGAAAAATACTGAGTTTTTTTAGGCAGCCTTACTTTCTGTTTTTCGAGCGAATAAAATCCTGTATAAAGCCTGCTCTGTTTTCTCAAATAAAAATCGGCAATTCCGTTTCCAATGCAGATTTTGCCTTCCGTTCCCAAAATTTCAATTCTAAATTCAAAAAATTTTGAACGCCCGCTCATTTTTATGCAAATTTCAGGAACGTCTCCAAACTTTTCGCTTTTACAAAAATTGTAATGCGCGCAAAAATTCCGCACAATTTTTTTCTCGTCCTTAAAAACGCCTGTAACCACAGGTTTTTCAAGTTCAGTTCCGCACAAAAACCGCAAAATATCAACAAGATGGGTTCCATCGTGCAAGAGGCTGTAAGTTCCGTCTTTTTCAAATTCTTTTGCGTAAATGCGCAGTCCAGAATCCAATTCGGCCTCAACCTTTTGAATTTCTCCGATTTTTTCCATCCACTGCATTGCAAGCGCATAATTTTTATCAAAACGGCGCTCGTGGTTCACCATAACAGGAACCTTATTTTTTTCCGCACAGTCTGCAATTTTTTGAGCCTCAAAAGAATTCAAGGCAACAGGTTTTTCAAGAATCACAAGTCTCGGTCTTGCCTCAATCGCACGGATACATTCTTCCAAATGCGCGCTTTCGTTTACGGCAACCACCGCAATATCAATTTTTTTTATATTTTTGTAAAGCTCGCTGCCCGATTCAAAAACAAGCCCTTCAGAGCCATGACTTTTTACATATTTTTGCCAAATTTTTAACCGCTCCAAGTCAGTGTCGCAGCCAGCACAAAGTTCAATTTTTTTATTTTTTAAAAGCGCCATAGTGTGGCTTGCCGGCTGTTCACGTTTTTTATCAAATCCGAGCAAAAATCCAATCCGGCCTGTTCCAATCAAAACGGTTTTATATTTTTTATTTTCCATAACTCAATAATTATCGGAACAAAAAATCAGGAAGAAAACGCTATAGCAAACAAAAAAATATTCTATTACAATAGTCAGACATATTTTTTAGAAAAATTACAAACAAAAAAAGAGGCAAATACATGTCAGAAGAAGGCTGCACCCACAACTGTTCAACCTGCAGTTCAAACTGCAAATCAAAAGATTTTAAATTTCATCTGCATCCAAAAAGCACCGTCAAACACGTAATCGGCGTAGTTTCTGGAAAAGGCGGAGTCGGAAAATCCCTCGTAACCTCGCTTTTGGCGTCAAAAACCGCAAAAAAAGGACTTAGAGCCGCAATTCTGGACGCAGACATTACAGGCCCTTCAATCCCGACAAGTTTTGGTTCAAACGGAGAGAGAGTCTACTGTGACGAAACCGGCCTTATAGCCCCGGAAACGACAGAATCCGGAATCCAGCTTATGAGCATGAATTTCCTACTCAAAAACGAAAACGATCCTGTTTTGTGGCGCGGCTCAATGATAAACGGCTTTGTAAAAAAATTCTGGGAAGAAGTTTTCTGGGACAACGTTGACTACATGTTTGTCGATATGCCTCCAGGAACAGGCGACGTTCCTCTCACGGTTTTTCAGAGCATTCCTCTCGACGGAATCATAATCGTTTCAAGTCCGCAGCAGCTTGTTCGCGTAATCGTCGAAAAAGCCGTAAAAATGGCGCAGACCATGAAAATTCCGGTTTACGGTCTAATCGAAAATATGAGTTACGTTCAGTGTCCGGACTGCGGCAAACAGATAAAAGTTTTTGGAGACAGCCACGTCGAGCAGATTTCCAAGGAATTCCACATTCCGCTCCTTGCAAGAATCCCGATTGACCCAAAAATAAGCCAGGCGGTCGACAGCGGAAAAATCGAAACACTCGAAGCAGAATTTCTGGATGCCGCACTTGCGATAATCCAAAATTAAACGGGCACCACCCGCACCCGCGGGTCGCTATGTCCACCCTTCCGCTTTGCTCCATTGCGGCGGCAATTTCATTACCGCCGCAACTTCGGGGTTCCTAGCGCTGGTGCGTTCAGTTTTTTCAAAAAAAAAGGACTTTTTACTTTTATGGACAAAAAATTTTTACTTGCTCCAATGGCAACACTCAGTCACGAAGCATTCCGACGCAGCGTACAAAAATTCGGTGGCTGCGATGAATATTTCAACGAGATGATAAACGCTCCATCACTTTTACACAAAGGCCGTTTTGAAAAATTCTACACACTCACCGGCGACACTCCAGAGTCCCAAAAACTCGTCTGGCAAATTACAGGAACCACAGCAGAACCAATGGCTCAGGCAGCGCAAATTCTTTCTGAACTTCCAGGCATTGGAATCGACATAAACATGGGCTGTTCCGCTCCGCAAATTGCAAACACAGGAGCTGGAATTTCGTGGATGCTAAAACCTGTAGCAGAAACCCAAAATCTCGTCAGAAAAGTAAAGTCCGCCCTCGAAAACTGCGCAAAAGACGGAAAAACTCCGTCGCGGCTTTCCGTTAAGCTTAGGCTCGGAGCAGACAACTTTACCGAAAGCGGATTTTTTAGTTTTACGGATATGCTTGTTTCGGAAGGAGTTCAGCAGTTAACCTTGCATCCGCGCACCCAAAAAGAAAAATTTGCGCGCGCTCTTCCCCGCTACGAATACGCAGAAAAACTTTCTCTGCGCTATCCTCAAATTCCAATAATTGTAAACGGCGAAATAAAAGACAAAAAAAGCCTTGATTACGCCTTAAAATGCGCTCCTCACGTAAACGGAGTTATGATTGGCAGGGCGGCCGCTTCACAACCGTGGATTTTTGCAAAATTAAAAGGCATTCTGCCAGAAGAAAAACTCGACATGCTCAATTTTGCGCTTGATTTTATTTCCGACGTCGAAAAGTTTCAGCCACCGGAATTTTTTCAAACACGTCTCCAAAGGTTTTTCGCATATTACTGTCAGAATTTCAGTTTTGCCGGTTATTTTAAAACACAAATGCTAAACGCAAAAAACAACGAAGACGCTAGGGAAAGGCTTTTTCAGTATTTTGAAAAATGCCCGGAAGACAGACTAAAAAAAATCTAAAATAAAAGTTCGCAATTTAACTTTTTTAGTATATAATAAAAATCTGTTAAAAAGTTCAAGTTAAAAAAGTTAAACCGAGGATCTATTTGAAAACTGTTTACATGACTCTTTCGAGCATTTTTATTGTGCTTATGGGAGTCTATTGCATTTATTTAAAACAAAACAAAAGTCCGCTGTCAAAAAGTCTTTTCAATCTTCACCTTGGAGCCATTGTATCCACAGTTCTTTACAATATTTCTCTCATTACAACTAACCTTTTGTCCGCATATTTTATAACAAGCCTTTACTATATAAGTATTCATTTTTTGGTGATTCTTCTGACAGATTTTATATTTATCTTTACAGAAATGTCTTCATCACCAAAATACAAAAAATTTATCAAGGTTTTTAATAAAATCTGGCTTTATGTTTTTTTTGTAGATTCTTTTATTTTAATACTCAATCCGTTTTTTCATCACGAATTTGAACTTTCAAGGCTTTATATAAACCACAACGTTTTTTTGTGCTGGAACGCAAAATATTTCTGGATGTTCAACATTCACCTTTACCTCTGTTTTGCGCTTTCGGCAGTAATTTTTGGAATTCTTCTAGTAAAAATAATTAAAGCCAACAGATTTTATAAATCAAAATACATTTCGGTTTTTGCGGTTTTTCTTATTACGCTTGCCGTAAACATCATTTTTCTAAAATCAAAAACTAATCTTGATTTTTCAGTCCTTTTTTATTCAGTTTTTTCGATTATCTGCTCGTGTTTTACGCTGGTTACGATTCCACGAAACATTCAGAACGAAATGCTCAAGCAGCTGTCCGACAACATAAACATTGGAATTTTTTGCTTTAACCTTGAACGAAAATGCATTTATTCAAATAATACCGCAAAAAAATTCTTTTTAGCAAAAGATGAAATTCTAAATGAACTAAAATCTCTCCTCGCGCTCCGCAAAGATTTTGTAAAACGCAACATAGAAATTAAGCAGGACGATAAGACTCTTACCCTGGCAGAAGAATTCAGCTATCTTCTCGACAGCCAGAAAAAAGCTTATGGCTATATTTTAAAATTAAACGACATTACGGAAGAACTATACAAGGCGTCAGAAGAACTTTTCGATTCAACACACGATGCTTTGACAGGACTTTTAACAAGAGATACTTTTTATTCAGAAACAGAAAAAATCTTAAAAAGCGATCCAAATTCTCAATATTATATGATTTGTACGAACATTAAAAATTTTAAACTCGTAAACGACCTTTTTGGTTCAGAAAAAGGAGATGAATTTTTAAAAGAGTTTGCAAAAAAGCTAAAAAACACTCAGTCCAAAACTATTTTGACAGGAAGAATTACAGGCGACCGTTTTGCAATTCTTATAAACAAAACTGAAGTTGACGAAATAGACGCCTTGCAAAAAATCAAGGAACTTGAAAAATTTACTGTTTCATTAAACTACAAACTTCATATTTTTGTCGGAATTTACAAAATTACTGATATTAACGAAAATGTCAGCTCAATGTTTGACAAAGCAGCTTTGGCAATAAAAAACATCTCCGAAAATTATTCGGTAAACGTTGCCTACTACGACAACGACATGCTTTCAATTTTGAAAAAAAATCATGAAGTAATAAACGCATTTGACGATGCTTTGAATAATAATCATTTTAAAATGTATCTTCAGCCGCAGGTTAGATGCTCAGACGAAAAAGTTGTTGGCGCAGAGGCTCTTGTCCGCTGGGAAACAGAAAAAGGCGCAATTCATTCTCCAGCCTCGTTTATCAAAATTCTCGAAGACAACGGACTAATCCACGAACTCGACAAATTTATCTGGGAAAAGGCTGTCCAACTTCTTCAAAAATGGCAGCTTTTGGGAATCGACCATCATATTTCGGTAAATGTAAGCACAAGGGATTTTTATCTTATTCCATTATACGAAACCTTTACTTCTCTTGTAAAAAAATACGGAATTCCGCCTCAAAAACTCAAGCTTGAAATTACAGAAACTGCATTGGTTCACGATTTAAAACGTCATAAGAAAATCATTACAGACCTGCAAAAATTTGGTTTTACAATCGAAATGGACGATTTTGGCTCCGGATATTCTTCTCTTACAATTCTAAAAAACATCAGCATAAATATTTTAAAAATCGATATGATGTTCCTTTCAAAAACAAAACACAAGGAACGGAGCAAAAAAATTCTCGAATCCGTTATAAAAATGGCTCAAAAACTCGGAATAAAAATTATTGTCGAAGGCGTCGAAGACAAAGAGCAGGCCGAATTCTTAAAAAATCTCAACTGCGACTTTTTTCAGGGCTATCTTTATTCAAAACCGATTACTGTTGCAAATTTTGAAAGCAATTATATTTCAAAGACAAATATATCCGGAGGCACAAGATGAATTTGCACTTATTCTTTAAAATTTTCAGTGCCTTTTCTGTTGTTTCGGCAATTTTTCTGCTTCATTTTGTCCGCACAATTTCGAAGGCGCGTACTGACGCAAAAGAACCGACAATTTTTGTAATATGCGCAATTTCTGCAATGGTTTTAGTCTATTCGCTTTTTTTGATGTCGGAATTCTACAGCAAGGCTCTCATTTTATTCTGTGTTTATAAGGTATGCGCAATCTGGACATACTATCTGACATTTTCTTTTAATCACGCATTTACAAACACGACAAAAAAACTCGGCTTTATAAAAGAATTTTACTTTATTTTGTGTTTTATCGACAGCGTTCTGCTTCTTGCAAATGCCAGAGTCAATGTTATTTTTGACCTTGTTCCAGCACATACAAAGGCAGGATTTTTTTACTGGGGAATTGAGTACACTTCAAAATTCGGATTTCATAAACTAGTCTGCGCAATCTTAAGTTTTTCTTCGCTTGCACTTTTTATTTCGAGCATTGTAAAGGCGCCTTCTTATAACAAAGTAAAATACGTTACAATTTTAACAAGCGAAAGTTTAGTTTTAATCGCAAATTATGTTTTTAATTCGCTGAATCTGCCGTTAAACATTTCGCTTTTAATGCTCGTAGCAAGTTCAATTTTTATAGCAAATTACGTAAATAAAGATTTTTCTGCTCCTATTTTAATCGGTCCTCTAAGCGCCATAACCGAATCCATAAACGACATTATTTTTTGCTACGATTCTTCGGAAAATTTAATCTATGCAAATTCTGCCGCAAAAAACGTCTTTAAAAAATCCAATGACAATCTTGAAAACTTTGCAAAGGAATTCCGGCAGAACTTTTTAAAAAACCGTCCTACAGAACTTCCTCTAAAACTCGAGAACGGAGAAGAACGCTATTACATTACCGAATACAAGGATTTTTTTATTTCAAATTCAAACATCGGATCATATTTGAGACTCCAGGACAAAACAAAAGAAACACTGGAATCAAGACGCAAAAATTACATTGCGACTCACGACCTGCTCACTGGTCTTTTTAACCGTTCCGGATTTTTCAAAAAAATGCAGGAAGCCTTGTATCAAAACACATTCAAAAACCCGATTTTAATCTGTACGAACATAAAAGATTTTAAACTTATAAACACGATTTACAGCGAACAAGTCGGAGATTCCGTTTTGCAAAACCAGACAGCAGTCATGAAAAGGCTTCCCGGACACAAAAAAAGCATAATCGGACGCATTGCAGACGATAAATTTGCAATTTTGATGGAAAAACAGGATTTTGACAAAGATATTTTTGAAGAAGTATTTAACGAAGTCAGCTGCATAATCGAAAAAACTCTTTACAACATTCAAATTGTGGCAGGAATTTACGAAATTTACGATAAAAAAGATACAATTCAGTCCATTTATGACAAAGCAAAAATTTCACTGGACGCAATAAAAGATTCTGACAATCAAATTTTTTCATTCTATAACCCGTCGATGATGGAAAAAATGCTCAAGGAAAAAGACATTGTAAACGATTTTGAAAAATCGCTGAACGAAAAACAATTTTCGATTCAACTTCAGCCGGTTATTGACAACGACGGAAACGTTCTCGGAGCAGAATCTGTCGTACGCTGGAACAATCCGAAATATGAAAATTTGACGCCAAGTTCTTTTTTGGACGTTCTTGAACGAACAAGTTTAATCTACAAGCTTGATGTCTACGTCTGGGAACTTGTGGCAAAAAAACTGCACGAATGGAAAGAACGGGGATTTTCTGACCGTTTTATTTCTGTAAACGTTTCGAGCAAGGACAAATTTTTTATCGACATAATAAAAACCTTTTCCGAGCTTATAAAAAAATACGACATTTCGCCTCAAAACTTCAAAGTCGAAATTCGAGAAACGGCAATGCTCGAAAATCCGGAAAAAACAATCGAAATCTTTTCTCAGCTAAAAAAACTCGGAATAAAAGTCTACATCGACAATTTTGGAACAGGTTTCTCTTCTCTCAACGTGCTAAAAGACTTTATTGCCGACGGAATAAAAATGGACACTTCGTTCCTGTCAGAATCAAAAGTTTCCGGAAAAAATAAAATAATCCTGCAGACAATGATTTCTATGTCAAACAACTTGGGAATGGAATTTATTGCAAAAGGTGTTGAGTCTGAAAACCAAATGCTCGCACTTTCAAAAATGGACTGCAAGCTTTTTCAGGGTTTTTATTTTTCTAAGCCACTTCCGGTCAAAACATACGAAGCAAAATATCTGTAAAATTTCCCTCAGGCAAAAAAATAACGGAAGCCAGGAGATTTTCCAAAACTTCCGTTATACATGCGTTCAAACGCTGCGATTATTTTTCAATCGTAATCGACTGGTCAGCAGTAAAACTTTTTCCAGGTTCAAGAGAAATCAAACCTGACTTTTCTTCCCATTCGTGTTCTGTATTTTCGGCATCGGCAGTTCCGTACCAAGGCTCAATACAGTTAAAGCCGTTTCCGGCAGCGCCTTCTTCACCTTTTCCGCCCTGCCAAACCATAACATACGGATAACCTTTGCAATTAACTTTTACAAGACTTCCGTCCTTTTTGTTGCGAAGGCCAACCCAGTCAGAAGTAATTTTTGTAAAGAAATGTCCGTTTCCAAAACCTTTTGCGTCAATCGGAATAATTCCATTTTCTTTTTCGCCGTAAAGTTTTGTACAAGGAGCAGTTCCTTCTTCGTCAACAGCAAGCTGGGCAGCGTCGTTGAGCAAAACTGTCGTCAAAGGTTCTTTCTTTTCAAATTCATACTGATAATCAGAATTTACAGTGCCGGCTGGATCTGTGTTGCGCGGACAGCAGAAAGCTGTATGGCTTCCGATAGAAAACAGCATTGTCAAAGAATCAGTATTAGTTACAGTCGTTGTAAAAATAAGTCCGTCGTCCTTAAGTTCATAATGCGTTTTAAGGCTAAATTTCCACGGAAATTTGTCAGCGGTTTCTGCGCTGTCTGTCAGTTCAAAAGTTGCCGCAGTTCCTGACTGCTCGATTAACTTGTGCTCCAGATCGCGGCTCATTCCGTTGTTTACAAGATGATATTCCTTGCCGTTGTATGTATAAAAACCGTCTTTTATGCGTCCAACATGCGGAAACAAAACCGGCGCATGGAATTTCCACACAGATTCCGGTCCTTCAAAAACATACTTTGTGCCGTCAGCTCCGCGAAAAGAATTGATTTCTGCTCCGTGAGTGTTGAGCACGACTTCGTAATTAGAATTTTTTAAAGTGATTGTCATAATTACACAATTCTACAGCCTTTTTATTTTTATGGCAAATTTAACAAATTTAAATAGAATACATTTTTATTGAACACAAACATTTTATTCTCTTAAGATGCGATTTTTTTCATTTTTACAATAAAATGTGCTATATTAATAGAATGTACGAAATTGAGCTAAAAGCACATGTCTTAGACCGAAAATCTGTAATTCAAAATCTTGAAAAATTTGCAACTTTTTCTGGAGCAGTTGAAAAAGACGATACTTACTATTCAAACAAAATAAACGGAAAATCAATCAAGGTGCGCATTAGAAAAGAAACTCCGTTTTCCACACAGGAAGTTCCAAACGCGCCGCAGATAACTTCTCAAAAATCGGTAATTTTTACTTATAAACGCAAAGAAATTCTCGAAAAAGACGGAACCACTATCGAAGTAAACGACGAAAAAGAACTTTTTCTCTCAGATGCAGATGCAATCGAAGCCTTTCTTTTTGATACAGGTTTTAAAACAACCTTAAAAAAGCAAAAAACCGTGCTCAGCTGGCACTACGACGGCGCAAATCTGGAACTCTGCCATGTTGCAAGACTCGGCGACTTTCTGGAAATCGAAATTCTTTCCGAAAACAACAGCGAAAAAACCGTATCTCAATCGCGTGAAAAACTTTTAAAAATGCTTTCAAAATGCGGCATTCCGGAAGACAAAATCGAAAACCGTTACTACTCGCAAATGCTCGGAGAAAAACAGGAGACATCCGTGGCTCGCCACTAATGCGGAGTTTAAGAGAAGAAATTATAAAAATTACATTCTTATAATTTTTATGGGAGAATATGATGTTTAACAGAAAACTTTATAAACAGACTGCAAAAAAGCAACTTGCCGGAAGAAGAACTGTTCCAGTCCTTGCAACATTGATTACCACGTTCATACTGCTGTTTTTGGGCACAAGCTCCGAAATTCATACATCTCAAATAATAAACAGCAATTCAGCCTACGCACAAACTGCTTCCTGGATTTACGAAACGGAAGACGACTTTGCGGACGATTATGCTTTTAGCGTTTCTACAATTTCGGATTCTGGCGTAAGCCTGCTTTTTTCGATTTTGACAATTTCTATCACAGGAATTTTGATTCTTGCGCAATGCCATCTTTACAATGAGTATTTTAAAACCCTGGAAAAAATCTCGTTCGCCGAATATCTGCGCGGTTTTACGCACTGGTTTAAGGGCGCGCTTGCAGGTCTTTGGTTTACGCTTTGGGTTGTGCTCTGGAGTTTTCTGTTTTTTATTCCAGGAATCGTAAAGGCTTTTTCTTACTCGCAGATGTTTTTTGTACTTGCCGAAAATCCAAAAATTGGAGTTGCAAAAGCAATGCAAATAAGCAAAACGCTTACAAAAGGTTTTAAGGCAGACCTTTTTGTCATGTATATAAGTTTTTTTGGCTGGCATTTTCTTTCAACCTTTACTTTTGGAATTTTGCAGCTGTGGATTCAACCTTATGAATATATGTCTTTTACAAACGCATACAAAAGTTTAAAAATGCACGCGCTTCGTACAGGAATTCTTACAGAAAGTGACTTTATTTAGACTGGAGCATACAAAATGAACAAAAAAAGCACAAAATACGGACTTGCTGTTTTGCTGACAATCACGTTGATTTCAATTTTGATGGGATTTTTTAAGATTTTCTCAACGGATTTCTTTTCTATTTCAAAAAATTCAAAAAAAGTTGAACAGCCGGCGCAGAACAGTTTTTCTTACAACAAAGATTCAAATTATTACATTGCAGTCGTTAATATTTCGGGCGTAATCCAGGAAAAAGGAAGCGAATACAACCAAAAATGGCTTTTGAGCACAATCCGTTCACTCAAAAATGACAAAAAAAATGCCGGAATTCTCCTGTACGTAAATTCTCCAGGAGGAACAGTTTATCATGCCGACGAAGCATATCTCGAACTTTTAAAATACAAGGAAACTGGAAAAAAAATCTATGCGTATTTTGCAGAAATGGCAACTTCCGGAGGCTATTACATTGGCTGCGCGGCAGATAAAATTTATGCAAACCGCAACACGATTACAGGTTCAATTGGAGTAATAAGCGCAAGTTCAATCGACGCGACTGACTTTCTCGAAAAAATAGGCATAAAGTCGATTACGATTCATACCGGCAAGAACAAAAATATGCTTAATTACAACGAAAAGCCGACAGAAGAACAGATTCAAATTATGCAGAGCCTTTCCGACGAAGCATACGGGCAGTTTACGCAGATTGTAAGCGAGAGCCGCAATATGAATATAAAAGATGTCCAGAAAATAGCGGACGGACGCATTTATTCGGCAAAACAGGCAAAAGAAAACGGTCTTATCGACGAAATTTTTACTTTTGACGAAGCAAAAAAATCCATAAAATCAGATTTTGAGTCAGAAAATCTTTCGTTCAAGACTTTTAGATACGAAAAAAGCGAAAGCCTGCGTTCTATTCTATTAGAAGGTTTTTCTTCAATAAAAAATCCGGCTTCCGCTTTTGGGCAGGCTCCTCTTCTTTCATACGGAAAATTCTAACTAAGAATTTTCATCAAGAATCTGGGCAAGTTCAATCAAGTTTAGCGGTTTTTTGAAAAAATAATTTACGCCGAGTTCTTTTACACGCTTTTCGGACTCGGCATCTTCGAGAGCCGTCACGACAAAAATCATCGGCTTTCCGAAATTTTCATTTTCGCGGATTTTTTTACAGAGGCTAAATCCGTCTACGCCCGGCAAATCAAGATCGAGAATTAAAATTTTCGGATGCTTTTCTGTCATTAAAACTCCGGCTTCAAAACCGTCAAACGCCTGAAAAATTTCAACTCCAAAAGATTCGTATTTTTTCTGTAAGAATTTTGCAATTACGCAGTTTAAGCCCTTATCGTCATCAACAATAAGAATATCGCCGTGTTCATAAAGGTTTCCTGTGCATTTTTTAGCAAGATACTCAGGAATTCTCATTTTGCGGCCTTTCATAAAAGAAGCCAAATCATCGGGATAAACGCGGTACTGTCCGCCTGGAGTAGTAAAAGCCTTTAAATGACCGCCTTTTATCCAGTTTATCGCAGTTTGATTAACAACACCGCAAATATTTGCAACTTCAAGTGCCGAAAAAACTTCCGGTTTGTCAGTTTTTTTTAACATCCCAAGCCTCTTTTCTTTTTCACAAAATATGTTACTCTTCGTCTGCAACAGAAAGTATCAGTTTATAGGAAAAACCAGAATCCATTAAGTACTTTATAAGTTTTTCATCTTTTTTTCCGCTTTTTAACGCTTTTTTATATGCTCTGTGACAAAGCTGAATTTCATCATTCACCTTAAAAAAATCATCAACGGCTTTTTTTGCGTCGCCTGTTTTAATTCCACGCGAGATAAGTTCCCTCAAAAGCCTTATCCGTCCCTGAGGTTTTGTAATAATATGATTTCTAAGCCAGATTTCAGAAAAACGAAGGTCGTTGAGAAGTTTTTTTTCTTCAAGATAATCCAAGGCCTGTTTTATCGACTGTTTTGAATGTGATTTTTGAAAAAGTTTTTTTTCAAGTCCAGCCCTGCACTGCTCGCAGCGGGCAAGATACTCTTCCGCCTTGCATTCCGCGGCAAATGCCAAAGCGGCGTCTACGATTTCCATTTCCCTGTCTTCAAAAAATTCTGCGCCAACAAAAAAATCTTCCGGCTTGACAGAATCGAGAAAAGCAAATCTTACAAAAAAAACAGACCCACCGTCCGTTGAAATTTCTACAATGTCCGACGAAGTCTGTTTTATAGCACTTATGCGCATTTTTGTTCCGAAAGTTTTTTCGCCTCCAGCTGTTCCATAAAAGAAAAACCAAAAGCGAAATTTTGTACATATTGAACAGAATAAAAACTAACGTTTTGAGAACTGGAAGCGACGGCGAGCACCACGCTGACCGTACTTTTTGCGTTCAACCATGCGGCTATCGCGAGTAAGGAAGCCGTTAGCTTTAAGTGATGTGTGAGCATCAGGGTCTACCTGAAGCAAGGCACGTGAAAGTCCGTGAAGACAAGCATCTGCCTGACCGTTCAATCCACCGCCAACAACGTTAATCAAAACGTCGAATTTATTTTCGTTGCTTGTAACGAGAAGCGGCTGATGTACTCTGCGTACCTGTTCTTCTGAATTGAAGTATTCAGCAACATCTTTTCCATTTACAACAATTTTTCCACTACCGTCACGGAGAAATACACGTGCAGTAGCTGTCTTTCTTCTACCTGTTCCAATTGCAATATTCTTAACCATCATAGACTCCTGACTTAAACTTCAAGTGGTTTTGGATTCTGAGCCTTATGTGGGTAGTCAGAACCTGCATAAATTTTTACACTGTCCATCATTTTGCGTCCAAGACGTCCATTTGGAAGCATGCCTGCAATTGTGCGTGAAAGTGGTTCGATTGGGTTTCTTTCGATGAGTTTTTCGAATGAATACTCACGAAGACCACCAACATAGCCTGTGTAATGGCGATAAAGCATGTCAGATGCTTTGTTTCCAGAAACAACAACTTTGTCAGCGTTGATAACAATAACAAAGCCACCCATTGCCTGGTTTGGAGTGTAAGAAGCCTTGTTCTTACCACGAACAACTGCTGCAACTTTTGCTGCAACGCGTCCGAGCGGTTTGCCGGCAGCATCGATGATGTACCAGTCGCGTTTCTGCTCGTAATCTTTTACGAATAAAGTTTTCATTTGTATATACCTTGTACTAAAAAGTCTCTTGTGTTCATTTTGATTGCATCTTCAAAAATCACACTCCGCAGATATTGAAGCTTTTATCTGCGCATATACGGGGATATAAATATTAAAATTTTTATCGATTTTGGTCAATAAAAACAAAAATGAAAACGCTCTAAAAAGCCATTAAAACAACAATTTTTAAGGGTACTGGACTTTTATAAGAACTAATCGTTTTCTTCAGATTTTTTTGCTTCTTCAAAGGCTTCTTTTTCTTCTCTGCGGGCTTCCTTTTTGTCCTGAATGTCGGCAAAACCGATAAAAAAAGCGGCAACTCCTGCAAGAACAGCAACCAGAGGACCAACGCCTTTTAGTGCGGAAATTATAAAATCTCCCCAGCCTAAGCCCTGTGGCAGGGCAGCGCATACAAAAAACGAAATAAGCAAAAGTCCAAAAATAATCGCAGTCATTTTTAGAAGTTTCCTCCAACTCAAAATTTTCAAAAAAATTCTAGCATACAAAACATATTTTATCAAACAGTAAAAAGTGCTATACTCGCCTCTATGTTAAAAAAAGACAGCATTTGCAAAGGCGCAAAACTTACGCTTCCTATTTTTTTTGGTTATATCTCAATTGGAATTCCTTTTGGATTGATGGTTGTAAACAACGGTTATCCGTGGTGGCTCGCTCTTTTTATGGGAATGACAATTTTTTCCGGAACAGGGCAATATATCGGTATAAGCCTTATGGCGGCAGGAGCTTCGCTTCCGGCATTTCTTGTAACACAGTTTTTTGTAGGAATCAGACATGTTGTCTACGGACTTTCGCTCCTAAAAAAATATGACAAAAGACGCGTTGGAAAATGGAAGCCTTTTTTGATTTTTGCTCTTACTGACGAAACTTATGCCCTCATTACAACAAGCGAAGTTCCACTTGGAGAAAAAGACGGCGAATATTACAGCCTTATCGCCGCTCTCGACTGGTCTTACTGGCTTTTGGGCAGCGTAACCGGTGCGCTTTTAGGAACTTTTTTGCCTTTCGACTTTACAGGCGTCGATTTTGCGCTCAATTCTCTTTTTATTGTACTTATGATTGAACAGATTAAACAAAGCAAAGACATTTTCCCTTCTTTCTGCGGAATCTGTACTGCAATAGCGGCAATTCTTCTTTCAAAATTCGGCTATCTTCCATCGCAGCAGATTTTAATCGTAGCGCTTTCGCTTGGAATTGCAGTTTTGATTTTAGTGCGCGGAATTACAGTAAAAACAAAGAAGATAAAGCACGAAAAAAACACAGAAGAATCAAATTCAACGGAGGAAAAATAAATGCGACTTACACTTTCAGAGGCACTTATTGCAACACTTGTAACCGCAGCCCTTATGTATCTGTTGCGGGCTTTTCCATTTATTCTTTTCAGCAGAAAAAAGCCGCCTAAGGTTCTTTCGTTTATTGAAAAATATATTCCTGCAATGGTAATCGGAGTTTTAATCGTCTATTGCCTTGCCGATCCAAAATATATGACCTTTAGTTCTTCACCATGGGGAATTCCTGCAATTGCCGGAGTTTTACTGACAATTATTCTGCATTTGTGGAAAGGCAACAGCATGATAAGCATTTTTGGCGGAACTATTTTATTTATGGTACTTGAACGACTTCTTTAGAATTTTTCCTTCTAATCTTAGCCCCAGCCGTCCGCAGCCCAAACTGTCCGAAAACATGTAAATAAAAAATAAAATTTATAAAACTTTTAAAAAATGTGTAGACAATTTGGGCTAATAATCATATTTTAGTTTTTATGCAGTTTTTCTGTTATTCATCAAAACCCCCGGAAGTCGGGCTGTAAGAAAAAGAGGTACTCACATTGAACGGTAGTCAGGTAAAGATTGACCACGTATCGAAAGAATTTGGCGATTTTATTGCGCTGAATGACATTAATTTTACTATTAATCAAGGTGAATTTTTCACTTTGCTAGGTCCATCAGGTTGTGGTAAAACGACACTTCTACGAATTATTGCAGGATTTGAAAATCCTGATGACGGTGCCGTTCTTTTTGATGATACAAACGTCGTAGGACTTCCGCCAAACAAAAGGCATTCTAATACGGTTTTCCAGTCTTATGCGCTTTTTCCGCACATGACCGTTTTTGAAAACGTTGCATTTTCTCTCCGCTTAAAAAAAGTTGACAATGCTACTGTTGAAGAAAAAGTCCGCAAATATCTGTCATTGGTTCAGCTTGAAGAACACATGTACAAAAAGCCAAACCAGCTTTCGGGCGGACAAAGACAGCGCGTTGCTATTGCCAGAGCGCTCATAAACGAACCAAAAGTGCTTTTGCTCGACGAGCCTCTTTCCGCCCTCGATGCAAAACTGCGTTCAAGCCTTCTTGTTGAACTTGACCGTCTGCACGACAAAATCGGAATCACCTTTATCTTTGTAACTCACGACCAGAGCGAAGCGCTTGCAGTTTCTGACCGTATTGCAATCATGAACAAGGGAAATGTTCTTCAGATTGGAACTCCATTTGAAGTTTACGAAAGCCCGGCTACACAGTTTGTTGCCCAGTTTATCGGCGAAACAAACCTTTTTGAGTCGACTGTCGTAAAATGCGAAGGCTACAAGGCAAAAACCGGCGAAGAATACATGGTAACCCTCAACACTCCAGCCCTTGGAATGCAGGCTCAGCTTACAGGCGACACACAGGCAACAAAAGAAGAAGACAAAAACATTCTTGTAACTGATTACGAACACACGGACGAAGGACAGAAAGTTGCCTTTACTATCCGCCCGGAAAAAATCAGAATCACCCTCGAAGAACCAAATGTAAACGGGCGCAAGGACATAAACGTGTTTAAGGGTGTAGTTGAAGAGCCTGTTTACACAGGTTTCCAGTCAAAATTCTACATCAAATTGGAAAAGACAGGCACAATCGTAAAAGTCTTTAAGCAGCATACAAACTATCTTGATGACGGTCCGGAAATTCAGTGGAATGACACTGTTTATATTTCGTGGTCGGCAGAAGACGGATATATTGTTGAAGATATTGAAAAATAATCTTTAATATCTTCATATTCGCATTTTTTTCTATCATTTCTATCAATAAAAAACGACAGAAAGACAAAAGGACAAGTTTGTAATGAAAAAAGAAAAAGAAAGTCCACAGCTGGCATTTGCAAAGGCTGCAAGAGACAGAAAATACAAAAAGATGAATCCAGGGTCTGTTTATGCCTGGCCAATGGGATTTTGGTTCAGTCTGTTTTTTGTAATTCCACTCATAATTATCGTTGCATATTCGTTTATGAAGCGCGATGTTTATGGTTCGGTTATTGCTGAGTTCAGTTTAAAAGCCTACAAACAGATGTTTACTCCAGCGTATGGAATTATTTTTCTGCGCACGCTTTGGATTACGGCACTTTCGACTTTTATTACGATTCTGATTGCCCTTCCCTGCGGTTATGCCATGGCAAGAAGCCGGCGTCAGACATTGCTTTTGATTCTTATAATCATTCCATTTTTGACAAACTCGCTCATAAGAATTTTTGCATGGATTACAATCCTCGGCGACAATGGAATTTTAAATATGTTTTTGGGTTCTATTGTAAATTTCTGGCATAAAATAACCGGAAATCCTGCCGAGTTTGAGCCTGTAAAGTTTATGTACACAAAAGGCGCAGTTATTATTTTGAGCATTTATATGTATCTGCCTTATGCGATTCTGCCGATTTTTACTGCTGTTGACCGTTTTGACTTTTCTCTTTTGGAAGCAGCACGCGACCTTGGAGCAACAAAACCTCAGTCAATGTTAAAAGTCCTGCTTCCTGGAATTCGCAGCGGAATTATTTCGGCCCTGATTTTTACTTTTATCCCGATTTTTGGTTCTTACACTGTTCCGAATATTGTCGGTGGAAAAGACAGTTATATGATTGGAAATATAATCGTTGACCAGGTTCAGAAAACTCGAAACTGGCCTCTTGCTTCTGCATTCTCGATGATTTTAACACTTCTTTCTATGGCAGGTATTTTGTGGATGCTCTATTCCAGCAAAAAAGACGCTGAACTCAAAAAAGTTTCTACAAAAGAAGACACGACAGGAATTGGAGGTGCAAAATAATGAAACTCAATCCGTTTAACCTTACAAAACCAAACCGCGTAAAACAGAGCGAAAACTTCCGCCATGCAAAACGTGGCTGGAAAAAACGTGCTCCGCAGTTCAGCTTCTCAAAAATGGTGCTTTTTTTGTGTCTTTTGTTCTTGTTTTTGCCGCTTCTGGTAATTATTTTTTATTCGTTTAATGCATCTAAAGACACAGAAATTACAGGTTTTTCGTTTGTCTGGTATCAAAAACTGATTTTTGACTCTGCGCCTCTCTGGCGTTCGCTTTTGAACAGTTTTATCGTTGCAATTTCGTCTTCTGTCGTTGCAACGGTTTTGGGTTCACTGGCTGCAATCGGAGTAAGCTGGTATAAATTTAAGGGCAAAGGTTATATCCAGACAATAAGTTTTTTGCCGATGGTTTTGCCGGAAGTAATTATGGGCCTTTCGCTTTTGATTTTTTTTAGCGCCGTAAAAATGAGCCTTGGGCTTTTTACGATTTTTATTGCCCATACAACTTTCTGTCTGCCGTTTGTTTTTTTAATGGTTACTGCACGCGTCGATGATTTTGACACCTCGATTATCGAAGCAAGCCATGACCTCGGGGCAAACGAAATTCAGACACTTACAAAGGTTATTATTCCTGCAATTATGCCTGGAATTATCTCTGGTTTTATGATGAGCGTTACAATGTCCCTTGAAGACTATGTAATTACTTTTTTAGTAAGCGGACCTGGAAGCACAACATTGCCGCTTTACGTTTATTCGATGATTCGTTTTGGAGTAAGCCCGGTTATCAACTCTCTTTCGTTTGTTTTAATCGTTGCAATCGGACTTTTGACTTTCTCTTTGAGAAAAGGCTTAAAAGGTTTTGCTGCGGCACACTAAAAGGTCTTTCTGTTTTTATGTAAAAAACGCTCTGTGTGAGCGGTTTATTTAATGTTTTCCCGGTTGCAATGGTGCTTCCGGGTTTTGGAGTTAAGCGTTATGAAAATCGCCTCTAAAATTGCAGTTGCGGCTTTTGGTGCATTTGCCGCTATGGGTCTCTTTACTTCTTGTGGAGATGACGGAAAAACTCTTTACCTGTACAACTGGACTTATTACACTCCAGACGAAGTTCTTCGCGACTTTGAAAAAGAATTCAACTGTAAGGTAAAAGTAGACAGCTATGCTTCCAACGAAGAAATGTATGCAAAGCTCAAGGCCGGCGCAAAAGGTTATGACATTGTTGTTCCTTCGCAGGACTATGCTTCAATCATGATTGCTCAGGGAATGCTGCAAAAGCTCGATCCGTCAAAGCAGACAAATAATTCAAAAATAAATCCGTTGCTTTCAAAAATGGCGACTTATGATCCAAATTTTGAATATGCAAGTCCATACTACCTTGGAGCAGCAGGCGTAAGCGTAAATAAAACAAAAGTTCAGGCTGGAACTTACGAAAAAAACTGGAATATCTTTGCTGACAAAAAATTCGCAGGCCATGCCACAATGATGGACGACATGCGCGAAGTTATCGGTGACGCACTTACAGTTTTGGGATACGACATTAACACGACAGATGATGGCGAGCTTGCAAAAGCAAAAGAACTTATCGTAAATAACTGGAAACCAAACCTTGTAAAATTTGACGCAGAAGGCTTTGGAAAATCATTTGCTTCTGGAGATTTCTGGCTCTGTCAGGGATATGCAGAAGTTGTTTACGGTGAAGTTCCGGAAGAAAAATGGGAAGATACAATCGACTTTTTTATTCCAGAAGAAGGCGGTCCGTCTTATCTGGACAGCATGTGCATCTTAAAGACTGCAAAACACGCTGAACTTGCAAATGAATTTATAAATTACATTCACCGTCCGGAAGTTTATGCAAAATTCCTTGATGCATTCCACTTTCCTTGCTTTGTAATTCCAGAAGCAGCTCAGTTTACGACTAAAAAACCAATGTACGAATCAAGCCAGATGAATAACTGCAAACTTAAACTCGACATTGGCGAAAACCTGGACAAATACAACAATATTTGGCAGGACATCCGCTACACTGACTAAAAATTTTTATTTTCTAAATTGGTGCGGTACTCTATGTACCGCACTTTTTTTTCTTCAACGCACTTTTTAATTTCTCTTTCGCGTTTTGAAAGCTGGCTTGTCCCGTTTTTTACTTCGATAAATAAAATTTCTTTTACTTCGCCATCATTTTCTGTGCTAAAAGCGACAAAATCCACAGGTTTTCCGACAAAACGGCAGTCGGCAGGATTGCATGGAAAATTCGGCAAAAAAGGCGCAATCTGCTCGGCTGCTAGCCCGGAAAGAACAGCTTTTGAACGGTTTACGGCATCTGCGCGCTCAGTTTTTAAGACACGGCGAAATTTTAGTTCGGCAGAGATTCTTCCGGCTTTCCAGGAGATAAAAACGATTAAAATGAATATAATTATTCCGAAAATAAATAAAAGTGCGGGATTGTGAATAAAACGCTCAAGTAAAATGTTCATAAAGTGATTATACCATACATTTTATATTGCTTTGCAGCCCGATGTGGAAGGGCGCGTGCGCGTGCAAAGCACCGAGGGCACCGAAGCCTGTAACAGCGGTTAGAAAGCCTCTTGTGCGTCCCAAATTTTATTATGGAGAATTTTTATGAAGAAAACGATTTTTTTTGCCGGATTTTTTATTTTTGCCGCAAATTTCTTTTTTGCTGCTGACGAAGGCAGAAAATTTGAGTTTAAATACAGAGAAGGCGACAATTTTGGCTTGATTTCTACTGTTGACGAGACTGTTAAAGTGAACGGCAGGCTCAACCACAGCGCAAAAATCGTAAGCCGTGTTACTGAGAGAGTCGAAAAAGTCGATGAAAACGGACGCGGCTGGATATGCGGAAATTTTATGACGAGCGAGCAGTCTCATTCGGCGGACAATAACGGCGGAAGCTGGAAATGGGGCGAAAACTTTGAAAGCAATTTCTGGAGGGCAAAGGACGGCCGGTTTGAAATTGACTCAAGCTATTTTATGCCGGTAATCCGCGATCTTCCTGTTTTTCCGGACAAAATGCTAAAAACCGGCGACGAGTGGACTGCCGAAGGCTACGAAGCGGAAGATTTGAGGCGGCAGCTGAACGTTGAAGAGCCGTTTTTTGTGCCTTTTACGGCAAAATACAAATATGAGCGCGATGAAGAAGGTTTTTCTTCGGACAGTTCCAGGACAAAAAAGACTTTTGCCGTAATTTCTGCAAAATACACGCTTTTTTACGAAACGGAAATGAAGCAGACGAAAAATGGCTTTACGGCTGATTTTCCGGTTACGACGATGGGATTTTCGGACAGAACAATCTGGTGGGATTTTGAAAAAGGACAGATTGACCATTACGAGGAAAATTTTAGAATCGTGATTGAAACTTTGACCGGAAATGAATATCAGTTTTCTGGAAAAACGAAGGTCGAATATACAGAATTTAAGCGGACGGCGACAGAAGAGGCTGTGCAGGCAGTTCTCGAAAAAATTGACGGAATGGGTTTGCAAGACATTTCGGTAACAAAAACTGACCGCGGACTTACAATCAGTTTGGAAAATATTCAGTTTGAAGCAAACAGCGCGCGTCTCGAAAAAAGCGAAAAAACTAAAATCAAAAAAATCGGGGAAATTCTCTCTAGCTATCCTGACAACGACCTTTTAGTTTCGGGGCATACCGCACGTTTTGGAAGTGAAGAGTCGTGCCAGATTTTGAGCGAACAGAGGGCGGAAGCCGTTGCAGATTTTTTGACGAATTTGGGAATTAGAGAAAAAAAACACGTTTTTACTCAGGGCTTTGGTTCAAAAGTTCCGGTCGCCTCAAATTCGGACAAGGCAGGAATGGCAAAAAACCGCCGCGTAGAAATTACGATTCTTGACAGATAAGAAAAGTTTTTTATTTTTGTGTAAAAACTGACTTTTGCCGCCATATATATTATTGATGGATGCATTCTCGCCATCCATACCAGCCGCTAACGAAAAGTTTTTTTGGGAGACAATATATATGGCAGAAAAAGAAATTTTTATTGAGGGAGAAGATTTTCCTGCGCAAAGTTTTGATGAGGAAGAATTTTTTTATTGCGATGAGGCAACCCTTGCGGCGCAAAAATCATTCGGCATAAAATTTTTGTTTCCGTGGCAAAGACTTGTAATTGCAAATATTCTGGACAGTTCAGGCGCCGAAAATAAAGATTTTGAGATAGACGGCCAGATAAACGAAAACGACGGAGTGTGCCGCGGAAAGCAGATTGTTCTTTTGCCGACTGGAGCTGGAAAATCGCTGTGCTTTTTGACACCTGCGCTGCTTTTAGATGGTCCGACCCTTGTAATGTATCCGCTTTTGGCTTTGATGGCAGACCAGCAGAGAAGAATGCAGGAAGGAAGCCTCTCGTGTGTTGTTTTTAAGGGCGGCCAGACGCAGGAAGAACGGGAAGAAAATTTCCGGAAAATAGAATGCGGACAAGCGCGGGTAATTCTTGCAAATCCGGAAGTTTTGCAAAATGAAAAAATTATCTGCCGCTTAAAAAAATGCGGAATCGCCCACATTGCAATCGACGAAGCGCATTGCGTTTCTGAATGGGGAGATTCGTTCAGACCGGCATATCTTACGCTCGGGAAAATCATAAAGGAACTCGAAGTAAAAACCGTCACCGCATTTACAGCAACGGCAAGTCCTCCGGTTCTTGCAAGGGTGAATGAAGTTCTTTTTGACGGAAACGCGCATCTTGTTCAAAGCTCAGCAGACCGCGCAAACATTCACTACGAAGTAAGGTACGCATACGCAAAGAAAAAAGCCGTTTTAAAAGCCTGCATCGAACTAAAAAAACCGATGATAGTTTTTTGCTCAAGCAGGAGAAAAACGGAAGACACGGCCCGCCTTTTGACCGCATATTTTGGTTCAGAAAAAGCAAAATTTTACCACGCCGGCATGACAAAAGAAGAAAAACTCGCAGTTGAAAAGTGGTTTTTTGACTCGGAAGACGGGATTCTTGCGGCAACCTGCGCATACGGAATGGGAATGGACAAGGGAAACATTTACACTGTGGTTCACCTTGACGCCCCGGAACACATAGAAAATTTTATTCAGGAAGCAGGACGTGCCGGAAGAAAAGGCGATGATGTAAACTCAGTCTTAATCTGGAGCCACAAAGATCAGGCAAAATGGCGGCAGGCGCAAAAAAACAGCCGCGAAAAAGTGATGGGAGATTTTGCAAATTCAAGAATATGCCGCAGAGAATTTATGATGAACTATCTGACCGGAGAACAGGTTATCTGTTCGGGCTGCGACATTTGCGATGCGCAAAAATCTGGAAAAAAAATTGATTATCGCGCAGACGACGCTGAATTTGCATTTAAATTCATAAAACGGAACAGAAGGCTTTTTACAAAAGACGAAACTGTGAATATTTTGACCCAAAAGTTCAATTTGCGGGACAGAGATTTTTTTAAGGAAAATGTCTGGGAAGCACGCGATATGCAGGAAATTTTAACGCAACTTTTTGACAGCAAAAAAATAAAGAAACTCGGTGGATTTTGGGAAAATCATCTCGACATAAAGGCAGAAAAACCGCGTTTTTTATTCAGACGCTTTTTAACGGCAAAGTCTATTCATCGTCTTTATTTTCTGAGGCGGAATTTCCGTCATTTTCAGAAGAAGCTGGAGGAACTGAGGCAACTACTTTCTTAAACTTTTGTTTTGGCGGCTTTTTCCGGTAATTGCTTATGTAACTTATGAATTCAAATATAACGGCGCAACCAATCGCCGCGGCAATTACACTTTTGTTGGAAAAAACTGCTTTTATTACCTGAAAAAGTTCATTCATATAAAAATTATCGGAAACCTGCGCAAATTTTTCAATACGAAAAAACAAAACTTTTTGCAGATTAAAAACTGCTGGCATTGACCAAAAAATCTCTCACCGCTAGAATTTCAGCCATGATTGGAATTGTTGACTATAATGCAGGAAATATAAAAAGTGTCGAACGCGCGCTTTTGTCTTTGAACGCAAATTTTATTCTCTCAAAAAAACCGTCCGAACTCGAAAATTGTGAACAGCTTATTGTTCCCGGAGTTGGCGAAGCAAAATACGCAATGGAACAATTTAAGAAAACCGGTTTTGATTCATTTTTAAAAGACTGGGCAAAATCAAAAAAGCCAATGCTTGGAATCTGTCTTGGAAGTCAGATTGTTTTTGAACATTCGGAAGAAGGCGATGTTGATTGTCTTGGACTTTTAAAAGGCGAAATTAAACTTTTTAACATGGTCTGGAAAGAAGAAGGAAAAAATCCGGGATTAAAAGTTCCGCAGATTGGCTGGAACGATTTGAATTTTGCAAACGGCGGTTCAAAACTTCTGGAAGGCGTTCCTGAACACTCGGACTTTTATTTTGTTCACTCGTATTTAATCCAGCCCGAGGACAAAACTATTGTAAAAGCCTGGGTCGATTACGGAACACAGGTTCCAGCCTGCGTAGAAAGCGAAAATATTACGGTTTTTCAGTGCCATCCGGAAAAGTCGGGAAAATGCGGACTTCAGGTTCTGAAAAATTTTATTAACGGTTAGGCAAGAATTTTTAGGCAAGAATCAGCTAAAGCAAAAAATACAGCCGAATCTAAAAAAGGTCAGAAAGTATGTTAAAAAAAAGAATTATTGTTTGTCTTGATGTAAAAGACGGCCGGACGACAAAAGGCGTAAAATTTCAGAACAATGTTGATATTGGCGATCCTGTCGAAATGGCAAAAAAATACTACGAGCAGGGAGTTGATGAACTTGTTTTTTACGACATTATGGCAAGCGCGCGTGGCAGAGGTCCAATTCTAGATCTTATAAGCCGCGTTGCAGAGCAGGTTTTTATTCCTTTTTGCGTTGGTGGAGGAATCGGTTCGATAGAAGACATCCGCTCGACAATTCTTGCCGGGGCAGAAAAAGTAAGCTTGAACAGTCAGGCTGTAAAAAATCCGGAACTTATTAGTCAGGGCGCGCGAATTTTCGGAAACCAGTGCATTGTTCTTGGAATGGATGCGGCAAAAGACAAGACCTGTCCGAGCGGTTACAGGGTTTTTATAAACGGCGGACGGACAAAAACCGATCTTGATGCGCGAGAATGGGCAATAAAAGCCGTAAAACTTGGAGCCGGAGAAATCGTGCTAAATTCGATTGATGCAGACGGAATGAAAAACGGCTACGAAATAAACCTTACAAAAATGATTGCGGAAAGTGTCAGTGTCCCTGTAATTGCTTCTGGCGGCGGCGGAACTCCCGAACATCTGGCGAATGTACTAAAAGAAGGAAAAGCCGATGCAGCCCTCATTGCGAGCATGGTTCACAGCATGGGCTACACAGTCGGCGGAATAAAAGCCGATCTGGACAAAATGGGCGTTCCTGTAAGAATGTAAGATTTCAAGAGAAAGAAAAAAAAGTAATCACCCGAACTATAAAAATTGCTTTTAACAAAATTCAGGC